>ERZ857503.50-NODE-50-length-140273-cov-6.230869_pt1 | contig 140273 bp, 129 predicted proteins | sample MGYA00519766_ERZ857503 | MGnify/ENA primary metagenome ERZ857503 (study PRJEB31778, sample SAMEA3449345) | human gut metagenome | biome: human gut; feature: human-associated habitat; material: faeces | place: United Kingdom | collected 2010/2012 ...
CAAAGCCTGCTGATACCTGAAACTATTAACTTTGAAACTTATTATACGAGGAGGAATGACAGTGGCAAAACAAAAGGCGGGTGTCTATGACAAGGTGCTGGAGTGTGCCAAGGAGGAGTTTTTGTCCAAGGGGTTTCTGGACGCTTCTCTGCGCACCATAGCTCAGGCGGCGGAAACCAGCACCGGCTCTATCTATACCCGCTTCGGGGATAAGGAGGGGCTGTTCCGGGCCATTGCGGAGCCGGTGGTGGATCAGTTCAAGGCTATGTTCCGCAGGGTGCAGGAGGATTTTCACCAGCTCAGTGAGGAGGAACAGCGTGCGGATATGGGACAGTACACCGCCCGCCACCAGGAGGAGATGCTGGACTACATCTACGACCACTTTGATGTGTTCCGCCTGTTGCTGGACGGGGCCCACGGCACCCGGTTTTCCTGCTTCCTGGACGAGCTGGTGGACATCGAGGTCGAGTACACCTACAAGTACATGGAGGTCATCGGCTGTGAGAGCGTCAAGTCCGGTCTGGTGACGGAGGAGTTCATCCATATCATCGTCACCGCCTACTTCAACGGCATGTTTGAGGTGGTGCGGCACAACATGGACCGTGCCGCCGCCCACCGCTATGTCAAGATGCTCAACCGCTACCACATGGCGGGATTCTCCACCGTGTTTGACCCTCAGCCCTGACAAGAGGCTGTGCCTTTGGGTGCAGCCCTCCCATTTGCGCAAAAGTTAGCGATCACTAACTAAAAAGGAGGAATTTATCATGAAACAACAAAGTCCCATGCTCCGTCTGTGGGAGCTGGGAGAGGGACAACAGGGCGGCCTGAAGCGGGCGGTCCTGTCCGCTGTGGTGGGGGTACTGTTTGGGATGCTCCCCTACTTTGCCGTGGCTCAGATCATTCTCGGCCTATTGTCTGGAAACCAGGAATCCTCGTTCTACCTGACCTGGTGCGCAGTGGCGCTCGTGGGCTTTTTGCTCCGGGCCACCCTGTATTCCCTGGCTCTATCCCAATCCCACAAGGCCACCTTTGCTATCCTGAAATCTATCCGGGAGAAAGTGCTGGAGAAACTGCCAAAGATGCCTCTGGGTACGATTCTGGACACCTCCAGCGGCCAGATGAAGCAGGTCATCGTAGATCAGGTGGAGAGCATGGAGCGGCCTCTGGCCCATCTTCTGCCGGAGATGACCGCCAATGTGCTGGGACCGGTGTGCATCTTGATCTATCTGTTCGTGCTGGACTGGCGGATGGCCCTTTTGAGTCTGGTGTCCATCCCGGTGGGCATGGCTTTCATGATGGCGGTCATGGCCGGCTACGGCAAGCAGTACGAGGGCTCGGTCAAAACCACCCAAGCCATGAACAGCGCCATTGTGGAGTACATCGGCGGCATTGAGGTCATCAAGGCGTTTAACCAGGGCAAGCAGTCCTATGCCCGCTTCTCCGACAGCGTAAAGGCCAACGCCTCCTACTTCTACCACTGGATGAAGAGCTGCCAGATGCCGGTCTCTTTGGCCCGTGCCATCTCGCCCACCACCATGATCACCATTCTGCCGGTGGGCTGGCTCCTCTATACCGGAGGGAGTTTGCCCATCGAGACCTTTATCACCACCATCGTCCTGCCCCTGGGCATTGCCGGGCCCCTGCTGGCCGCCATGGACTTTGTGGACAGTCTCGCCAAGGTGGGCACCATTGTGGGCTCGGTGGACGCCATTTTGAACGGAGCGGAGCAGGACCACGGGGAAACGCCAGCGGAGTTCCAGGGGCGGGGCATCCAGCTCTCCCATGTGTCCTTCGGCTACCACGCGGACAAGGAAGTGCTCCACGATGTATCTCTCACCATCCCCGCCGGGACCATGACCGCCTTTGTGGGGCCCTCCGGATCGGGCAAGTCCACCATCGCCAAGCTGATCGCCGGCTTTTGGGATGTGACCTCCGGCGCCATCACCCTGGGCGGGCAGGACTTGAATCGGGTCCCGCTGAAGCAACTCTACGACCAGGTGGCCTTTGTCTCCCAGGACAACTACCTCTTTGACGAGAGCATCCGGGAGAACATCCGCATGGGCCGCCCGGCGGCCACCGACGCAGAGGTGGAGGCCGTGGCAAAAGCCGCCGGGTGTGACGCCTTTATCCGCAGTCTGGAACACGGCTATGACACGGTGGTGGGCGGAGGCGGCGCCCATCTGTCCGGCGGCGAGCGCCAGCGTATCGCCATCGCCCGGGCCATGCTCAAGGACGCGCCCATTGTGGTGCTGGACGAGGCGACTGCCTACATAGACCCCGAGAACGAGGCCGTGGTCCAGCAGGCCGTGGGCAAGCTGGTGGCGGGAAAGACCGTACTGGTCATCGCCCACCGCCTCAGCACCATCACCGGCGCGGATCAGATCGTGGTAGTCAATGGCGGCCGCAGCCAGGATGTGGGCACCCACGGGGAACTTTTGAAGAACTGCCCGCTGTATCAGGAGATGTGGCGGGCGCATATGGGCGCAAAGGAGGGAGAGCAGGCATGATCGGTGTTTTGAAAAAAATCTGGGACTTTGCCGGAGAGGAGCAGGACAATATCCGGAAGTCCATGATTTTAGGTTTCTTTTACGCGGTGTTCCATATGTTCCAGATCGCGGCCATCTATGTGGTGGTGCTGGCCCTGGTGGGCGGCTCCACAGACTCCGCCCCGGCCTGGCAGGCGCTGGGGCTTCTGCTGGCCAGCATTCTGGGCCGGGCGGTCCTCAACCGCTTCAGCCAGCTCCAGCAGACCCACGCCGGCTACTTCATGGTGGCGAACAAGCGCATTTCCATTGGCGACAAGCTCAAGCGGGTCCCCATGGGCTATTTCAACGACCAGAGCTTGGGAGAACTCACCGGCATCACCACCACCGTTCTGGACGAGGTGGAGAGTACCGGCCCCATGGTGCTGGTCGGTATCCTGGGCGGCCTGATCAATTCCGCCGTCATGCTGCTGTGCGTCCTGTTCTGGGACTGGCGGATCGGCCTGCTGGCCCTGGCGGGGATGCTGGTGTATCTGGCCCTCCTCTCCGGAATGGAGAAGCAGTCCGCCAAGATTGCCCCCAAGCGCCAGCGGGACGAGGCCCGGCTGGTGGAGGCAGTGCTGGAGCAGCTCCAGGGCATGAGCGTCATCAAGTCCTTTAACCTGACCGGAAAGGGCGACAAGCGGGTGCGGCAGGCGCTGGAGGACAGCCGGGCGAACAATCTGGCGGTGGAGAAGCTGTTTACTCCCTATATCTGGGGCCAGGAGATGGTCCTCCACCTGTTCAGCGTTCTAATTCTGGCGGCGTCGGTGGGGCTGTGCCTGACGGGAGCTATGTCCCTCGCCAATGCGCTGATGGCGGTCATCGTCTCTTTCCTGATCTTCTCCCAGATCCAGTCCGCGGGCAGCGGCGTGTCCGCCCTGCGTCTGGTGGGCAGTTCCATCGACCACGCCAACCAGGTAGACGACATCCCGGAGATGGACCAGCGTGGCACGGCCATCCGTCCGGAGAGCCACGAGATTGTATTCGACCATGTGAACTTCTCCTATGGAAGCCGCCCCATCCTCAAGGATGTGTCACTGATCATCCCGGACCGGACCACCACCGCCATTGTGGGGCCCTCCGGCTCCGGCAAGACCCCCCTCTGCAACCTGATCGCCCGGTTTTGGGATGTGGACGGCGGCCGTGTGACCATCGGCGGCCGGGATGTGCGGGAGTACACGCTGGAGTCCCTCATGGAGCAGGTGAGCATGGTGTTCCAGCGGGTGTACCTCTTTGCCGACACGGTGGAGAACAACATCAAGTTCGGCTGCCCGGGCGCTACCCATAAGCAGGTGGTGGAGGCCGCTAAAAAGGCGTGCTGCCACGACTTTATCTCCGCCCTGCCGGATGGATATAATACGGTAATTGGCGAGGGAGGAGCCACGCTCTCCGGCGGAGAGAAGCAGCGCATCTCCATCGCCCGGTGTCTCTTGAAGGACGCGCCCATCGTCATCTTCGATGAGGCCACGGCCAATGTGGACCCCGAGAATGAGGACCAGCTCCAAAAGGCTATGGAGGCCCTGACGCGGGAGAAGACCGTGCTGATGATCGCCCACCGGCTCAAGACGGTGCGGGGCGCGGACCAGATCCTGGTGGTGGACCAGGGCCGCGTCGTCCAAAAGGGTACCCACGACGAACTGATCCGGCAGGCGGGCATCTACCGGGATTTCGTCTCCGAGCGGACGGAGTCCAGCCGCTGGACACTCTGAGCGTATAGCAAAATTGAAAACGCGGTGCAGGATCAGAATGTCCGCACCGCGTTTTTGATTGCTGAATGCTCTCTTATTGGGTACACGGGGCGGGCGTTTCTAAAATGACCTGTGCATCTGTAATTTTATACACCTAAAAAGATTGATAGCAGCCACTATATTGACTATGATGTTCTATGCTGCTGCCTAATCAAATCAGATTGAGAAGGTTTGAATTTCCTATTGACATATGTCCGAAAACGGATATAATATATATGAAATCGGATATTAAGGAGGCCGTGATGAACTGCGAAAGTGCAAGAAAATATGCCTATCTGTCTGCGGAGATCACTTCCCTATATCATGAAGCAGCTGTAAAAATAGGCGTTTCTGATACTGTCTTGGATATTCTGTATGTCCTTTGCGAGCAGGAAGGACAATGCCTTCAAAGCGACATATTCAGACTGACAGGGATCAGCCGGCAAACGATCAACTCGGCGATCCGCAAATTGGAGCGGGATGGGCTTGCCTATCTGAAGCAGGGGGAAGGCCGGAATACATTGGTCTGTTTGACCGAAAAGGGGCGGGATTTTTCTGCTCAAAAAGTCCGCCCACTATTCCAGATTGAAAATAAGATATGGAGCGAATGGACAGTCGATGAGCAAGAGCGGTATCTTCTATTCACACAAAAGTACCGGGACTCGTTCAAAAAATACCTGCATGAAGATCTGTAATCGTATCTGTCCTCGCCCATCAAGGAGCAGTTATGAACAGAGAAAATAAGCGCAAGCAGTATGAAAAAGGGTACTATAAAACACATGGGTGCAGCGACAGCTTCACCTGTAAGGTATGCGGCAGATTAGTCGTGCCCACCGGAGCGGGAAGCGACCACCGCAATCATTGCCCAAACTGTCTCAGCAGTCTGCATTTGGACATTGAGCCTGGAGATCGGGAAGCAGACTGCGGAGGGATCATGGACCCGGTGGGCGTTTGGGTCAGAAAAAATGGCGAGTGGGCGATCATCCACCGATGCAGGAGATGCGGGCATTTAAGTTCAAACCGGGTGGCGGCCGACGATAATCCCATGAAGCTGATGTCGATTGCGATGAAACCACTCTCCCAACCACCGTTCCCATTGGAAAAAATCGAGGAAATGACCGCTCTCATGGGCGGAGATGGACAGTTATCTTACGGATAAAAGCGGACACCATAAATCCGAACATATTGCTTGACAATGATTTTGAATATGGTATAATGGGCCACCGTCGGAGGACTTATCATCGTAGGGATAAGGCCGGATAAGATACCGAACAGGCGGTTTGCCGGAGGGTTACTCTTGCGTATGAGAGTGCCGGATAAGAAAACCGTTATGTGCGGCTTTCTTATCCGGCCTTTTTATTTTGCAGGGAGGGAAAGAAATGGACTTATTAACCGGGAAAATCCGACCAATCTACTTCAAGTATCTGTCCGCCGCCTTTGGCAGCGCCATGATCACATCGGTCTACTCTATCGTGGACATGGCGATGGTGGGGCAATATCAGGGACCGGATGGTACGGCCGCTTTAGCTGTTGTCGCTCCGATTTGGAACATCATTTACAGCCTGGGCCTGTTAATGGGGATTGGCGGCTCCGTTATCTTTAGTACCCTTCGGGGGCAAACGGAGCGCAAAGGTAAAGTTGAAAATGAATATTTTACAACGGCGGTGATCGGCGCCGCCGTATTGTCGGTGATAGCGTGGCTGGCAATTTTGTTCTTTGAAAAGCCGATCCTGCTGTTTTTCGGTGCGGACATCAATCTGCTTTCTCTGGCGCAGACCTATCTGGAACCGATTAAAGTCGTTGTGCCGTTTTTCCTGTTCAACCAGATGCTGGCTGCATTTTTGAGAAATGACGGCAATCCCGGGCTGGCAACAGCAGGTGTCTTGGCCGGCGGCCTGTTCAATGTTTTTGGCGACTATATCTTTGTATTTACCTTTGACATGGGGATTTACGGCGCGGGGCTTGCCACGGCGATAGGCTCCGGCATCTCGTTCTTCGTCATGCTGTCCCACTTCTGGTCAAAGAAAAATACACTGGCCTTTCAAAAGCCAGCCAGAATTTTTTCTAAGTTGAAGGAAATATCCGTGACAGGCTTCTCTACCTTCTTCATTGATGTTGCGATGGGAATTTTGACCGTCCTGTTTAACCGGCAGATCATGAAGTATTTAGGCACAAGCGCGCTGGCGATCTATGGCCCGATTGTGAATGTGAGTACCTTTGTCCAGTGCTGCGCGTACAGCGTTGGGCAGGCGTCACAGCCAATTATCTCCATCAATTTTGGCGCAAGGTATGGGCAGAGGATCAAGGATGTCCTGCGGTATGCGCTCTATACGGTCGCGGTATTCAGCGTTTTCTGGACGGCCCTTAGCTTGATTTGTCCGAACCTGTATATTTATATTTTCATGAAGCCGACAACGGAAATATTGGAGATGGCCCCCGCAATCATCCGCTGCTATGGACTTTCCTTTATTTTACTGCCGCTCAACATTTTTTCTACTTATTACTTTCAGGCGCTGATGAAGCCGAAAGCGGCATTTATCGTGTCTGTTGCCAGAGGCTTTATCATCAGCGGTATTCTGATCATGGTCCTCCCCGCCGTAGCGGGAGCCGATTCTATTTGGCTTGCCATGCCGGTTACAGAGCTGGCAGTCGCTGTGTATGCGGCGCATACCATTGTAAAATACACAAAAAAATTATCTTTTGAAAAGGGGCAAAGGTTATGAACACGCTTATTACCATCAGCAGGGAATTTGGAAGCGGCGGGCGGGAGCTTGGACGCAGACTGTCGGAGCTGCTGAATATCGCCTATTATGACCAGGAGATTATTACTGAGATCTCCAGGCGCACCGATCTGGCTGAGCGATATATCGAGCAGGTCATCGAGCAAAAGCCCATTCCCGCCTTCCCCCTCCATATTGGCCGCAGTCTTTATCCATTGTCGAATCCGATTTATGAGCAGAGACAGGCTGTTATGCTGGAGCAGAACAGGATCATCCGTGAAATGGCAAAAAGGTCAAGCTGTGTGATTGTCGGCCGCTGCGGTGACCACATTTTAGAGGATGTTCGACCGTTTCGCATATTTGTCTATGCCGAATTGGAACATAGGATCGCCCGGTGCATGGAGCGGCGCACGGCAGAAGAAGTGTATTCGTTGGAAGAAATGAAGCAAAAGGTGATTTCCGTTGATAAAAACCGGCGGAAATACTACGAATATTATACAGGGAAGAAATGGGGAGACCGGTTAAATTACGATCTCTGCGTCAATACCAGCAGACAAGAGATAAAGGAAATTGCGCTGGCCCTCAGCTCTTTTATTTCGTTGGGATAAATGATACCTCCAAAGAGAGAAGTAAAATGATCCGTGCAGTTGCATTTTCCATGACTTCCCTGCTATAATACCAGCAGGAAAGCGATTGGAGCGCGGCGTGGTTTGGCTCGGAATATCAAATTGGGAGGTATTTCAATGCGTACAGAAGGCTCTCCGGAGCAATCGCTCCGCCGTGTGCTGAAGGCGGCTGGCTACAGGATGCGGAAGTCCCGTGCGCCCATCAGCTCGGACAACCTTGGCGGCTATATGATCGTGGATATGTCCGGGAATGCGGTTGCGGCAGGCGGCCGCTTCGAGCTGACTTTGGAAGAGGTCCGGGAGTGGGTGCGAGACATGTGCTGACCGCGGCTGCGGCTGGGGGGCGTTCCTCCCTCAGCTGCTTTGCCTTGAGCATTCACCGCTGTGGTAAGCTGCCGATGCGGTTATCATGTAAAGAGTGCTTATCCAAATCAATAGAAAGAGAAAGGAATTTGCTTTATGAACAAGGGAGAACTGATTGCTGGTATGGCCGAGGAGAGCGGAGTCTCCAAAGCGGATACGGAGAAAGTCTTGAACGCATTTCTCTCCCAGGTTGAGAAAGCGTTGTGCGCGGGAGATAAGGTCCAGCTCACTGGCTTCGGCAGCTTTGAAGTGAAAGAGCGCGCCGAGCGTACCGGCCGGAATCCCAAGACCAACGAGCCCATTGTGATCCCAGCCGGGAAGATGCCAGTCTTTAAGGCTGGCAAGGTATTGAAGGACGCAATTAAATAAAGAAGCAGACGCCACAATGCAGCACCAACCTGAATATAAGTGTGAAGCACAAAACCGCCCCTCCGAGCATTTGCTCAGAGGGGCGGTTTTCATTCGCTGGCGCTTGTATTTCGTAGAAAACTTTCAAAGTATGGTAGAGTAGACCGGCCATAGCGTCGCTGCCACTCCCTTGGGTGAAGTTTGCGGACCTCATTCAGATCATCCCTGTAATCCGAAATATACGAAAAAACCTCCTGTACGATACGCGGCAAGTTGACCATCGTTTCTTTATATTCGTCCTGATCGACGAGTGCCGGTACAGTGGCATCTATGTACGCATTATCCTTGATTAAAATGGACTTTGTGTAGTCAAGGCCGGACTGGCTGCGCTGAGATCTGGCGGAGCTTTTGAAATGATAAGCATGGGGGTGGCGGATATGGGAACGAAAAGGAATGCAGATGAACAGGTCGTCCATGTATTCGATCAATAGACAGGAGTATGGCCTGTTTTTCTTTACGGCAATCTCCGGATACTGACTGTGGGGGTAATCTGTAAAAAATTTTGCTGATAGGCTGTGGATCTCCGCAATATACTCCATTTTTCGCCCCCATAACAAAAGAAAAGCGGGGAGGGCGATCCCTCCCCGCCGGATGGCTTCTTTCGGTCAATTTTTATTTTACCGTTGAGTCAGTACCGTCACTCAACATCTTCGCTCGGTCAATTTTTATTTTACCGACGAGTCAGAACCGTCACTCGTCTCATGCAGAAACCATCCCTGCTACTATTATTATAATGGCCGTCTGGAAATATGTCAACATGAAGTTTGGAGTGAAAATTTATAGTTCCAAACGACTGTCCCTATTATTTGCTGTTTGTATTTGCCCTCTACACAAAAAGTCCGCATTCATTGATTATCAGAAGGCGGGCCACCGTCATACAGCGCCGATGGCCCGCCTTCGACCCATTCTGGGCAGTTACTTCCTGCCCGCCACATAGCACAAAGGCAGTACACGCCCCCCGAGCAGAGTGTGTTCCGTCACCCAGAAATCGTGAGACGAAAGATAAGCAATGAATTCCCCGGCGTTCCATAAGTGGTAGACGCGAAAGCCGGTCCGCTCCATACCCCAGGTCCGCAGGCTGGCAAGTTTCCCCCCAGCGTGGATAAAAGTAGGAGCGAATAGCCACCCACCCGGCTTTAGGACTCTCCGAGCTTCCCGCAAAACCTTTTCCGGCTCCGGTAAGATATGCAGGGCATTGGCGATTACCACCGCGTCAAAGGTTTCCGAGGCATACGGCAACCGGGAAGCATCCTGTACCGAGAAATGAAGCCGGGAAGATCCGGTCTGTTTCTTCGCCTCCGCAATCATTTTGGAAGAGGCATCGGTGGCCTCCCACAACCGGACATACGGAGACAAGGGAAAGGACAGCTGGCCTGTGCCACAGGCCAGTTCCAATACATTCATATCCCGGGTGAGATGCGGACGAATGTGATTGCAGATTTCCGCATATATCGGTGCGGAGCGCCGCATGAATTTGCTGTAATGTGCGGCCATTCCCTGCCAGAAGTCCAGATCTGATTTCCTCATAGCAATATGCCTCTTTTGGAGTTAGTTCTTGATAACTAAAGAATACTCCAAAAGGCTCCGCGCTACAAGCATTTTTTGCAGAGGAAAGCCGCGTTGTAGACCAAACGGCCCGCAACGCGGCTTCCTTGCTATGTTAAGAGTTCTAACAACTGCCGGATGTTTTTCTTTCCGAAGGATACCTGCGCCCCATCATTGATGACCAGGCAGGGGACGCTCATCACCTGATACCTCTCCCGCAGGTCTGGGAAGTGGTTCAGGTCATAGACCTGGGCGGTGATGTGCGGATTTTCCGCGGCGATCCGCTGGGCCGCCGTCACCAGTTCCGGGCACATGGTACAGGAGAGGGAGACCAGAATCTCTAATTTGATAGGCTTCTGGACCGACTGAATCGCTGCTCTTGTATCTTCGTCCAGAGCCTGCCCCGGCCCGGCGGCATTGTAGAGGCCCAGGACGAAGGAGGTGAACTCGTGGCCGCCGGGGACCCCATGGAAAGCGAGGCCTGTCCAGCTCCCATCCGGCCGGCAGACCCGGACACAGGGCAGGTGCTCCATCTCTTCGGCTGTTCCTATCTCTGCTGTGAGCTTACTGCTCTGCGCCGCCAGTTCCTCCATATACTGCTTCAACTCAGCCGAAAGAGGCGTTTCGTCCAGATACAGCCGCAGGACCAGTGGAGCGGCCATCCGGGCAAATACCGTATGGAGCTGGGCCGGCATGCCCCCCGTAAAAAGTGTGCTGTTTGTTTCGGTGGATACCGCTGTTTCTTCTGCCCGGCTCACCGGAGCTTTGGGATGGATGCCGGTCTTTTCCTGCATGGCGGCGCACAGGTGTTCCAGCTCCGTGGCGGCAAGGGCGCCGTCTCCCACGGCGGTAACCACCTGGCGCAGAGGCTTGACACATACATCACCTGCGGCGTACAGGCCGTCCGCAGTTGTCTTTTGGCTCCGGTCTGTGAGGATATAGCCCTGGTCATTCAATTCAGCCAGGCCGCGCACCAGCTCCGTGGCCGGCTCATAACCGGCAAAAACGAACACGCCGAAGGTCTCTCCGTCCGCCGCATGGTGCTTGGTCACTTGACCGGTTTTGGTATTCCGGTACCGGAGATAGCGGAGAGAAGTGTCGCCGGACACCTCCTCCACCTCTGTGTTGGTGAGAACGGTGATCTTCTCGTGGTTTCTGGCTGCATCCGCTGTTGCCTGGGCGCAGGTGAAGTCGTCTCCCCGGATGAGAATGGTCACCTGGCGGGCGTACTTGGTCAGGAACACGCTCTCCTCCGCCGCAGCAAAGCCGCCGCCCACCACAAAGACATCTTTCCCGGTGAAGAACTCTCCGTCGCAGGTGGCGCAGTAGGCCACGCCCCGCCCACGGAACTGCTCCTCCCCCTGGAAGCCCACCATGCGGGGATGGGCGCCGGTGGCCAGGAGGACACCGAAGCACCTCAAATCGCCCCGGCCGGTGCGTACGGTCTTTATGTCACCGGAGAGCTCCAGCCCGGTGACCTCGGCCAGCAGAAATTCAGCGCCGAAGCCCTCCGCCTGCTTCCGCATGGTCTCGGTAAGCTCCGTCCCACTGGTCCTGCCCACGCCGGGATAGTTCACCACTTCCGAGGTAATGGTGATCTGCCCGCCGAAGTGGTCCTTCTCCACGACCACTACCCGGTAGCGGGCACGGGCCAGGTAGAGGGCGGCAGTGAGTCCCGCTGGACCGCCGCCGATGACCACGACATCGTAGAAATTTGCCGTCTGCTCCATGGCTTAAAGCTGCCCCACCAGATCCAGACTGGGCTTCAGAGTCTCGGCGCCAGGCTGCCACTTCGCAGGGCATACCTCGTCTCCGTGCTCCGCCACGAACTGGCACGCCTGTACCTTCCGCAGCAGTTCGTCGGCGTTCCGGCCCACATTGCCGGCGTTGACCTCATAGGCCACGATTTTCCCCTCGGGGTTGACAATGAAGCTGCCCCGCTCCGCCACGCCGTCGGCTTCGATGTAGACCTCAAAATCCTTTGCCAGACAATGTGTGGGATCAGCCAGCATGGGATACTGGATCTTCTGGATGCGCTCGGAGGCGTCATGCCACGCCTTATGGACAAAGTGGGTATCGCAGGAAACGGAGTAAACTTCGCAGCCGATGGCCTGGAATTTATCGTAGAGGTTTGCCAGGTCCTCCAGCTCCGTGGGGCACACAAAGGTGAAGTCGGCGGGATAGAAGAAAAACACGCTCCACTTTCCCAGTACATCCGCCTTGGTAGCGGTGCGGAAGGCGTTATTCTGATAGCACTGGACGGAGAAATCGGCAATTTCTTTTTGAATCAGGGACATAGGAATACCTCCATTCATAATTTCGCCGGTTAGCGATGACTAACCGCATAAAATTATACAACTTTCAGAGAGATGCGTCAAGCGGCGCTTAAGGTTTTCTGAAACGGATCGTAGCCCCTATGTATTTCAGAGAAGGATAAAGAAACAATCAATACTGGGTGGGCGATGTGGGGCCTGAAACGAAATTTACCATTTTACTTTATCAATATTGCAAGTGGAATGCCCGCAGGACACATCCTAAAGAAGGCCTGCGGGCATTCGCTTTTCTCATATCAGTGTATAAGACGGCAGGGCTTGGCTGCACCTTAGGACATCAGATAATGAGCTGCATCCTGCCACTGGGCCGGGGGATAATCCTCCGCTTTGAGCTGTTTCAGGGCCTGACGAACGCGCTCACGGCTGCACAGCAGTCTCAGATCCGAGAGATAGAGACAGCCTACAAGCTCCTGGAGATCTTCCAGGAGACACTTTTCATCTGCCATTCTACTCACCACTTGGAGAGGATGCGGCCATAGATCAGGCTGCGTTCATAATCAAACTGCTTGATTGCCAGAATGACCGTGTCCCCCACATGGAAATCCAGGTCTGAGTGCAGTGTGGAGTAGTGCCAGAGACATACCGTTTCGTCGGAGAGCGTGCAGAACACGCCGCCGCCGTATTTGCCGGAGATGACCGCCTGCCGGCGGCTTCCGATAGGGTGCCTTCGGAGCGCTCCAAAAAAGGGGTTGTCCACTGTATCCTTTACTGAAACCCAGAACTGCCCCTCTCTGCGGTCGTACTCCTTCAGAACACAGTTCAAAGTCTGCCCGGGATGATACCGCGTCCGGAGATCAGGTGTAGCGATGTAAGTGAGGTCCTTCTGGCTTAGGCTCATATCCCTGCCTCCACACTCCACCAGGCACCGCCTGGGGCCCACAGCCAGAACGCGGCAGGTCAGCTTCTCGCCAATGCTCCGCCCTCCTTTGATGGTATCGAAAAAGTGCCTCTGGGCGGCCAGCGCCATTCGGCGTGAGCCAATGGCCACACCGCCCTCGCGGTCTACATCCAGGATGATATAGTCGGTCTCCGCGCCGCTCATGTTGCGAAGTACATAGGGCGGCCGCTCCTGGCCTGGGTACCACACTTCGGTTTCCGGAATCAGCACCTTGACCCGGTAGTTGATGATAACGGCGCACAGCATCTTGCGCCGCTCGGTTTGCCTTGTCTCCCGGTTGCGGACAGTAAAGGAATGGGTGTCGATGCCCATGATCCGCCCGGTGAGAATGGACTTGGAACGGTAGGATGCATAGATGGCATTCCATTCATTCCGCTCCTCTTCGGACAGGTCCTCGTCCAGCTTGTTCAGATCCAGGGAGAGCAGCGTGGGCTTATCTTTCAACGGCCTGCTGGTAAATTCCTTTTTAGGCCTGTTGGCCGTCTTTGCCGCTGACGCTGTACGCCGCGCCGGCCGTGCCTTGGGAGACGGCGCGGGCTCGGGACCTTCCATTGGGGCGTCTGCCGTATCATCATCACCTGTACCCTCCAATGGGGTGGGCGGCATCTCTTCTCCACCATCACTCAGGACAAAGGCATCCGTCTCCAGATCCTCGTCATCGTCATGCTCCGGCGTATCGCCTCCCTGGGCGCTCAAATCATCCGAGGCGCCGCTGGAGGTATCTTCCTCCTCAGACGCCTGGGCGGCCTCCCCAGCGGCCTCGCCGCCGGATGTATCTTCCGGGGAATCCGCCGCCTTTTTGCGGGAAACCCGCTTGCGTTTTGGCTTTTCTTCGACCGGTGTTTCCGGACCAGCCTCGCCGGTCTGCTCGCTTTCACCGGAAGGCAAGGGAGCTTCAGGCGGGTCCAGCCCGCCTCCCTCCGCCTGGGCTGCGGGGGCGGTCGCCTCCTCCTCGGTGCCAGCCTCCAGGACGGGGGCTATGCCTTCTGTCCTGTCTCCGGCGGGATCTGCCCTCTCCACACCGGGCGCTTCCTGAGAAACGCCCACGGGTGAAGATTCCGCAGCGCCTGAAGCTGTGATACCGTCCAAGCTGCGGCTGTCCATGGTCTCATCATGCTCTGTGTAGCTCATAGTCTGGCTCCTTTCTGATTGGGCTAAGTTGTTCGCTTACTGCGGCTGTCATTGGCTGGCCTCACCTCCCTTAAAGAACCGCAGGCGACCCTCCTTCCGGATGACGAAGTAGTGCCGCTGATTGATATGTAAAAGCCGGTGCTGTTCCAAATCGGACAGGGACAAAAGCACGGTCACATCCTGAGACTGCTGCGCCAAAAGGATGCTGACAAGCTGTTCCCGTCCCGGCTCCACCGGCAGGACCGCGAATGCGTCGATTTTCCCACTCTCCCTTCCCCGCTCCAGCAGGAAGCAGAGCTTATAAGGCGGCCTCCGGCTGGTGAGCTGAAGCGGCGGGCCTACGGCGAGAGACAGCAAAATGTCCAGCGCGCACAGCATCTCGGGGTCTGCCTCCTGCCCCCGGAACTCCGCCAGACATACGAGATCGTCTCCCACGGGGACCAGTTCTCCCGCATAGCGCAGATAGCGCAGTATCGCCTCACAGTGGGACTTGGCTTTGGCTGGATCGCGGAGGCGCATAAGCGGAAGAATCTGATCCAGCCGCATATAGCGGACCTCCCGCAGGATGTCGAGGAGAAACCGCTGGTCATTTGTCAAAAGCATTGATTTTCACCGCCTTTCTCACTCCCTGCCGGGGCTCCGCCTATGCTGTTGAGATAGGGGTCAAGCAGAAGATCGCTTTGCGATTCGCAGATGGCGTTAAAAATGACCGCCATGGTATAGGCGGTCGAGTTCTTGACATTGCGCTGGTTTTGCCGGAGCTTCCCCTCCACGGACTGGAGGATGGTGCTGTCCAGATCCCACAGGCGGGAGCGCACATTGGCCTGGGGCAGGACAGCCTTCCCGATCCGATATTCCTGGGTATAAAACAGCCGCTCAATGGCATTTTCAAACACCTTTGCCGTTTCCGGGTCAAAGACCCACAGGGAACAGTTCTCCAGAATCTGCGCAAGCTGTTCCTGCTCGGACAGGTTTCTCCACCATGGCCCCAGTCCGTCCATCCGGTCTCCGGCGCCGGACGGGCAGGACAGACTGAATTCAGTATGAATCCCATCAGTATGATTTAAGTCAATATAACTGGAGTCCCGCTGGTCAACTTCTGGAAGTTCCGTTTCCGAATCTCTTGAAGTTCCGGATTGAGACTTCAAGAAGTTCGGGCCTGGGACTTCTAAACCGGCCGCAGTGCCTCGCTGCTCCGGCTGAGCGGGGACAAGAAGTTCCGATCCCGCACTTCTTGGGGAGGCGGGAGGGGCCTGTGCCTCGTGCGGCTCCGGTGGAGTACGCCCCTTGCCGGATGGCCCTGTCTCCAAAGCCGACCCACCAGCGGGTACCGGCTGCTCCCCTCCGGCGGCCTCATGTTCCGGAGGTACAAAGGGGGCGCTGCCGCCTGCCGTCTCCCGGTGCTCCACCAGGGCAAGGTAAATCTGATTGGCGTCTCCGCGGCCGCACCGGCGCTCCCAGATCAGGCCGGCGGAGGACAGTTCTTTCATCGCCTCAATGATTTTGTGATAGCTCACCTGCATTTCGCTGGACAGAGAGCGGCGGGTGTAGATGATGAACACCTCTCCGTCGTCATTGAGCCAGCCGTTGAGCCGGGAGAGCTGGAAGCGGTTGAGTAAAAAGGTGTAGGTCACCTTAGCCTCCAGTGAGAGCCCTATGTATCGGGGATCGGTAAACAGCCAGCGGGGCATCTGCAAATGGTAGATATTCTGAATGTCCCCCTGCTTCATCAGTGGGAAAGACGGCTTTTTCGTTATTGGTGCTGCCTTCATTGGGACCATCTCCTTTTTTACACAAGTTTGTTGATTGTCAGCGGCGTAGGGACATGGAACGGCTTATGGCCCGCCCACTTCATCCGGGGATGTTTCGATCAGGTCAAAGGCGCCATAGGGGGCCTCAGTGTCCGGCGACTGGGAGGAGACACGATCCAATTCCGGGTCCAGAAGTCCATAGTCGTATTCCTGCCGGAGGATCTGATCCCGCTCCTTGTGAGGAGCCGTCTCCCCGCCGGCTTCTTTTTGGCCAGGGGTTGCCGGCGCCGTATTTGCCGGCTGAGCGGGCGGAGGACCGGCCTCCGGCGCGGACGGCGCTGGCCGGGACTTGGCCCGGGCCTTCCTTTCGGCCTTGGCCAACTCCTCCTGGCGGCGCCATTCAGGGGTGTAGTCTGATACCTTAACATCGTGCAGACGCTGGAAGCTGGGGTGTTCGTCCGGCGTGATCTTGTAGAGCTTCAGCGGTTTTTGACCTCGGAGAAGTACCAGACTCTCCTGATTGTCCATGCGCATGATTTCATCCGGGAGCATGAGGGCCCGCTGGGTGTTGCTCTTGGTCTGGCTGTATGGACGGGTGGAGCTATAAACCGGAGAAAACAACGGCAAAAGTGGCATTTGGTTGTTCTCCACCTTGATAGTGACCATGCCGCACTTTTTTGAGATGTAGGTCGCCGTGTCCACATCGTTGCATCCAAGGCAGATCTGAATATCCGTACAGCCGATCAGCTCCTCCCACTCCGTTTTGGGGTAGCGGTCCTGGAGCTGGGGAATAGACTGCACAATGAGCTGACAGAAGATCCCGGAGCCGCGGCAGAAGTTGAGCACCCGCTTGAAGTCCGGAAGTTTCCCGATGTTGCAAAACTCCTCCAGGCATACATTGACCGTCATGGGTAGCCGCCCATGCTTGCCGTGACGCCGGCCGTACTCAATGAGACGGGCGAAGAGCTGGGAAAAGAACAGGGAGCTCAAAAACTCCAGAGAGGAGTCCTGCGCGGAGATACAGCAGAAGTAGGCGCAGGGCTTTTGCCCGGGAAGCGTCAGGTCGATCTCGTTGTAGGAGGTGATTTTGTCCACCAAAGGGTTTTGGAACACAGACAGGCGGTTGCCCAATCCAATGGCGATGTTGCCCCAGATCTGCCGGTTGGCCAGCTTGAAAATACCATAGGGCGCCAGCGCCGGGTGACCTTTGGGCAGCGCCTCAAAGCGCCGCTCCAGATCCCCAAAGGACTCGTTGGAGAGCATCCGGTAAATGGCCCCGAGAGACCGCTGCTGAATCGGGAGCAGTTCCGTGGTGCCGGGGATGGTCTGGGTTGCGACATAGTGCATCAGAGCCATGAGCAGATTGAGCTCCGCCTTTTCCCAAAAGTCCTGCCGCTCGTTGGCGTTGGAGGTATTCTTGATGATGACCTCCGCGATGGACTGCACCAGGTCTTTGTCCTTCTCAATCCCGCTCAGGCAGTTCCAGGCATCACTGTTTTCCATGTCCAGAAGGTTGAACATCCGGACCTCATAACCCTGTTCCCGGAGAAAAGAGGACATACTCTCGTAGACCTCTCCCTTCGGATCTACACAGATCAGGCTCTCCTGCGTGCTCCGTTTAGCAGCGCATTGAAGAATAAAGGGCTTCACAAGGCCACGGGTCTTGCCCGCGCCGGTGGCGCCGTACACCATGATGTGCTCCGTCAGGCCGCTATTGGGGCGCAGAGTCACATACTCAGCGTACTTGTCATCATCGTCCGGATCATCCTTCAGCTTGCCGAGAAGCGTCCCGGACAGCTCCGAGATGGGGCCCGTCAGCAAAATCTTCTCCTGTTCTTTCTTGGACATGAAGCCGGAGGTACCGTGTGTGCCATCGGGAAGAATGTCAAAGCCGCGTTTGTCCCGGATAAACTTGTAGCCGGAAAACCAGATGTAGCCCTTTTTGGTGATGAGACAAAAAAGGATAAAGCCGACTGCCGTGACGCCCAGGCCTGTGGGGGTAAAGACGGCCAGCAGATTGCGGAATGGGTTGACGACCCAAATGGAGCCCACCGGATCGCCGGTCGCGTTGAAAGTAGATTTGATCCCCAGGTGGACGGAGTTGATGAGCATTCCGTAAAAGTACCAGCAGAACAGCCCCAGCGGGATATAAAACTTCCACTTTCCCTTGCGGCGGTCGAAAAAACGGTCCAGCTTCTTTCCCCATCGCCCCGAAATGCGGTCCTCCAGGCGGGCCAGTTTATCTGACAGCCTAAACATGGATCAGCCCGCCTTTCCAGCGAAGCGGCTCATTCGGCCAGGGATCGCCTGCGGAAAAGTTTTCTCCGAAAGCCGCCGCAAGCACCTGGGTATTGATACGCAGGGCCCGGACCGGCGCCCTACGCGGAAATTGGTCCAAGAGCAGGCCGGACATCTGGCCCTCCAGGGCGGCCACAAGGATTTCACGCCGTCCCTGTTGGCACGCGTCGCGGCAGACCCGCTCCAAGCGGCGCAGGTCCATGTCCACCGCGATCACCAGGGGATTGCCGTCCACATGGCCGTCCGCTTCCGGGAGGCGGTCGTCCTCCGGCTTCCACCGGGCTCCAAAGGCAGCCTGCGCAATCCGGGTGCGGTAATCCATCTGGCGCATGATCGCCAGCTGCATGGCCCCGGTATCGTCACAGGAAACCAGGGACACCGGAATACCAAGCCGGGGATATGCCTGGCTGTAATCGGTAAAGCCCTTTTTCCCGTTCCGTCCCGATGGGGTCTGGTTGGAGAGCATTTCATAAATGGACCGATAGCTCTCTCCGGCCAAAAGAAGGGCCTGGGGCGTGTCCAGGCGCTCACTGAACACGCTTGCCAGGTTATAGAGATGGGACAGCTCATTGTTCATAAAAAAGCCGGGATTTTGCCGGCTGACATATTGGAGGAGATAAGCGTGGTTTCCCCAGTGGCCGAAGCCGACACAGCTGGCGGCGTTCATCAGATTGCCGTCCCCGCCGCGCAGGGCGAAAGCGGGGAGAAAAACCGGTTGGCGTTTTAAGCGGTCTACTTTGTCATAGGCCGGCTCAATTCCTGCCCCCAGGCAGGTGAGCAGGACGGTCCCCACCTCTAACCGCCGTCGTAGGGCGGAGCTTTGCGCGTAAGGGCGTTTGGTGGGGGCGTGGCAGTCGATTTCCATAGAGGCCAAGAATTGATAACCCTCCGGGGAGGGCATCAGGTATTGATTGCTGCGGGAAAAGCTCAACAGTCCCAGCGTGGACAGAAGCTCCGCCTCACGGTAGAGGTGTTTCAGGGAGGAAAGGGCCCGCAGCGGGGCCAGGGGGAGCCATTGATAGGTCCCGGCCAGACGGAGCAGGCCAAAATCCCTGCGGTCATAGAGCATGGTAGCCCTCCTCTCAGATTTGAGGTCTGTTTGTATCGGTAGGTGGCATAGGACATCTACAAATTTTCAATGTAACGGATGAAGCGCCGTACAAAAAGCCAGAGCAGACGGCAAAAAACTGCCCGGACCATCGGTTACATCCTGCTGTGGGACGCCCCGATGGTCCGGTCTAAAATCGTATGCTGTATGTAACGGGCTAAGGCGGGGATTTGCCCGCCGCTGTAACCGATGTTGTACGCCCGCCGTGCGGTCCGGTGTAGCCGGAGGTCAACGGGAAAAGGGGTATTGGTCGGAGCGCAGGAAGAAAAAGTCTCCCGCGTCCTGAACAGGGAGCACATAGATGTGGCACTCCGCTTCCGACGAGCGTCTGGACAGCAGGCATACCCCCAGGCTGTACTGGTCATCGTCAGCGACGACCCGGCCCTTGAGCGCGTTTGAGATTGCCTTCCACGCTTTATTATCCTGGTCGTAGACCTGCCGGGCGGCGATGTCGCAGTGTTCGTCGATCATCAGCAGGGCCTCCTCCAAAAGAGGCAGCTTGCCGTTTCGCCGCTCCAGTCGGTCCAGGAGCCTGGTTATGGTGTCTGTGATCCACAGGGGGCTTGCAAAGCGGCAGTTGGGAAGCAGCGCGTTCAGTTGGATATGAAGCCAGCCAAATTCGTTACACTCCGCACGGCCGGCGATGTTCAACGGCTCCAGCGCGGGCTTTTGCCCTACCGGAGGAAGCGGCGCCTGATAGCGGGCGCAAAGGTTGCGGAGTTCTATCGCCCCATGCTCTATTTGAGCTGCCACCCGCTCCAGTTCCTCAGACAACTGTTCCGAGGGGCCTGTATTCTGGTCCAGAAGCGCGGCGATCCGGCCGCTGGATTTGTAGGCTTCAAAGGTGATTTCTTGTATCCGCTTTACATGATCTTTTTTCTCAAGCATTGATGCCATCTCCTTTACTTTCTTAGGAAAATGAGTATAATATGAGCAGTAAAATTACATTAGGGAATAAATGCGAACAGGGGATACGATATGAACGAGCCATACACTATCGACATCATAGACGATGAATTCTATTCCACCCATTTTTCACTATCCTCCAAAGCGTTTGAGGAGCGCATTTACTTATACGCCGAGTGTAGTAAAAACCCCGATTTCCGCAAACAGGATGACTATTACTTCCTGGAGTTGTTTTTCTCCGTCGGCAGCTATGGGGCGCGGGAATTTTTGGTCGGGCTCAATTTTGGTCAAGCCAAGATGGATAAAGAAACGCTCGATCATAGAATCCGCTCTTATCTTAAAGCTGAACTTGACAACGACTTTTCCGCCCTTGTTCAGCAGTATTTGAAAAAGGAACAGCTTATGGAGAATTGGCTGAACGAGCAAGGGAGCACTTAAAGCAGTAGAGAAATGCCGGTAAAACGCTATCGTTTTACCGGCATTTTCTTGCCATGAGAGAACTATTCCACCCTTGCTTGTTGCCTTGCTCGCAGGTCAGTGGGCGAGGTGGTAATGGCCTCATATTCCCTGGGGGACACATGGACGGCGATGGGGACATGGTTATGACCAATACAGAGCAGACCTTCCCCCCGGCGGAAGCGGGTAATCATCTTCGTCTCCTCCTCGGTCAGATTGAGGATGTTCTGCACCAGCCTTGCCTCTTGATCTTCCATCTGCATGATGAATTTGATCCGGCAGCTGTCCAAAATACCTTTCCCATACTTGCCTCCGTCCAGCGCCATCATATCGGCCATGCCCTGGGATGTGACGCCCGCAACCCCTCCTTGAGAGCGGATCAACTTTACCATGCGCATGGTGTAGTCGGCGGCCAGAGGATTGGAGTTCGCCCCCAGGAGCTTCCACAGCTCGTCGGAGAGCAGGGCCGTTCCCACATCCCCATTCTGCACGGTGATGTCGGTAGCAAAGCCGGTGGCCGCGTACACAGTCGCCAACTGAAGGTCATCGGGAATATCAGTCAGGTCGATCACAATGTAGGGGTTTTCCGTGTCCACATTGGTATGCCCACCCATGGAGGCGGCCGACCCGGATACATAGCGGGTCAGGATTACTGACAGGTGCTTGGTTTCCTGCTTCTCCCGCAGGATGTCGTACCACTCCTGGATAACGGGCATCTCCTTGATGGTCACGCCGTCCTCCTCAAACAGGCTGGCATTGTCAAAGGTGATCCCCCGGCGGCCGTAGCACTCAATCAGAGAGGCGTCGATGTAGTTCATGTCCTCCTCCGACAAATTGCGCTTCTGGAGAGAATACCATACGGAGAGCCAGGAGACTTTCTCCGCCAGCAGGGACTCCCGGCGCTGGGTACCGCCATTCTGAGCCGCGTAGGGAGAGGCTTTCAGACGGCGAATGTCCATCAGGCCGATACAATCTGGGGAGGACGGCCCCAGCTTGATAAACTGGCCGCCCACCGCCTCGCACAGGGGACGGTACTCATGGCCCTTTTCGGGGACAATGTAGATCACCTTCCGCTGCTGCTCCCGAAGCCGCTTGCCGATGCTCTGAAGCAGGGTGGACTTGCCCGCTCCGCTGTTGCCGAACGCGGCAAAGTTGCCGTTGGTGTATTTGTAGTCATCGTACAAGTCGATGAATACCGGAGAGCGGTTGTAGAGGTTTAGGCCCAGAAAGATACCCTTTTGGTCGCTCAGCTCAAAGGAAGCAAAGGGAAACGAGGCGGCCACACCGGAGGTCAAGGCGTTCCGGCGGCTTTTCCGTTCAATATCCGGGTCTGAGATCAACAGCGGAAGAAACGACAAGAATGCCGCCTCATGCTTGTACTCGCACCGCTTGGCCAGCATATCGGAGGCTACGCACAGGGTCTCTACCGCCGTTACCCGCTGCTCCAGGGTGTCCGGGTCGTCTGCGATGACCTCAATCAAGGTGTGCATATAGTAAAAATCCTGGCCTTCTCTGTTCATTCCCTCCTTCAGGTACAGTCCGGCGCCGATGGCGTCCCCCAGTTCCTCAAAATCCTGACGGGTATCACCCACATCCCTCATCCGGGAGCGGTTGATCATGGTTGTCTGGCCGATGGCGTTGACCGTCTTTTCCCGGGGCTGTTTGACCAAGTAAAAACTCAGGCTGACTCCCTCCCCGGCTTCAATCAGGGGGGTGAGCCAGCCTTTGCCTACAACGGTCGAGTAGCCATAGCCGCTGATGTAGAGATAGGCGTGGCATACCCCGTCGATCAGCAGATAATCGGGATGGTGCGTATCTATGTCGGGCGGCGCGATCAGATCCGGAATGGTGGTGGCTCCGGCCTCCAGACGGGAGAGCGGGGATGCCTCCTTTCGGGAAAACCATTTCCGTTTCTTTTTCCCGGCGCTTTCCGCGGCCGCCGTGTCCAGCGCCTTCAGTGCTTCTTCATCGTAGACGCCATGTACCATCCCCAGCATATCGAATACCCCGTCCGGGAGACGAAGATGCTGGGAGGTGTGTTTATTGATGAGCTTGTAGAACAGTTCCAAAATAAAATTGTCCGCATATTCCGGCTCTAAAACAGCCACTCCGCACCGGTCCAAATATCTCCGGGCTACCTCCGCCTTTTCGTTGAGCACCGCGGCAATGGCCTCCGGTGTGTGATCCGGGGCCTTCATGGACGGGTCATAGGAAAAGGACAGGAAAAAGCGGTGGGTAAGAGCTTCCCGCTCCACCAGCTGAGGAACATAGTCCATGCTCTCCTCCAGCATCAAGCGGCACTGTTCATTGGTCTCCCGCTCCAGATAGCCCCTGAGCAGCTTTAGGTAGCCATCCAGGTCAAAGGGCTGGGTCAGGACATTGATTTGAAGATTGGCTGGCGCGATTTTCAGATAGGCGGCAAAGTCCTCTATGGCGGCGCTCTTATCCATGCTGGACATGGTGTAGAAGTTGACGGGAAGTAGCTCTAATATCTTGACAAAGCGTTTGTCCCGGGTGACGACGACCCCCTGGACAATATCCTTGATGGGGAGCCAGGCCTGGATGCTCCCGTCATAGGCTCCGCTGCGGTCACTGATTCCCGTGACGGAACCACCGAAGATAGCGTTTTTCAAATTCATGGGCATTCACCTCTCCACGATAGGTCAGGACCCGGCGCCGCCGACGCCAGGTCCACCAGGTTTTCAAATAACGGGTCAAGCTGTCGTCCTTCAGGCCAATCAGCGCAAATCCCACGGTCGGCACCAGCAGGCACAGCGTCACAATGATCTTCCATGTGATCGTAAAAGGCAGCAGCGCGGTGCAAAGACCCAGGACCGGCAGGCCCAGGACAACCGACTCGATTGCGTTTCGGATCTCGAAGAGCCCGAACAGCTTTCCCGCATCGGTATAGTTGACTGGGATGTAATAGGTTTCAGAATCCATGCTCGTCGTCCTCCTTGGACATCGAAAATAGCCACGGGGCAGCATCTAACTCGTGCGCCAGCCCGTCAAGCGCCGCCCGCCGGGAAGCGATGACAGCGGAAAAGGCCCGCCGGATCAAGGCCTCATGGCCCTTGCTCTGACTGGCCGTGTCAAGTTCAATCAGGCTGATCAGCTGTCTGGAAACACCGGCCGCATTTGCCAGGTCTGCCTGAGAAATACCGTAACGCAGACGGAGCTGTGTCATTCGGCACATATTTTGTTCTGCCATAAGAGCCACCTAAGCGGACATGACCCAGAAAGGGCCTCCTGAGCCAGCGCGGCGGGACGCCTCATTGAGGATGATTCCAAGCTCCCATTCCTGATTGCTCCGTTTTACGCTGGCCGGATCTGCCACCAGGATCTTTCCACCCTCGGTCACGCCCCGGAGAACGATAAAATGGCCGGAGCTGGTGAAATGACCCTTGGACATAATGGCGATCACGAGCTTTCCATTCTTGAGCGCATCCACCAGTCTTTTACTGTCGTTCCCGACCCCGGTAACGGTCAGCCCATAATGCGCGCCCCCATTTGGAATCAGGCTGTGGTAGCTTCCGTTTCCCTCACAGCGGTACCCATTTTCCACAGACCACTGGGCCACATCGTAGGGCGTCACCTGATTGCTTGTCAGCGAGGCCACGGCAATCGCCAGGGCGGTGGGACCGCAGCCGGCCTCCCCGATGGTGCCGGACTTGCCGTACATCTTATTTCCCCAGCGGGAATCCGTCTGATTATAGTAGACGACCGGTGTTTCCGCGTCAGAAAAGGTGATGTCGCCGTAGTCCGTGTTGTAGTAGCCGTCACCGTCGCTGTCCCCGTAGGACAGGTTTTGATCCTCCGCCAGCATGGAATAGAGCAGCGCCGCCCAGTCCCGCTCCTCCTGGGTAAAATTCAGCTTGTCCATGTACTCCTCGGGCGTCAAATCACGGACAAAGATGTTCAGGATGCGGTCGATCAGAGAGGTAGAGTAGGTCAGGCGGTCATACATCATGTCCTCAATGGCGCTTTCATCCATAGTGTAAAGGTCTTGTTTATACCGGACTGAGCCAATCGCCATCAGCCAGTATTTGTTCATGTACCCCAGGTCCTGATCCACGCCATAATCATCATACAAAGGCTCTCCATCGGACCAGAAGCGCGGGAGAATACTGTTCACCAGGCGCAAAACCGCAGGCTGCTGGTAATTGTCCAGATTTTGATATATCCCGTCAAGCTCCTGAGCAGACGCGGTGAAGTCGATGATTTCCTGGTCGGTAGAGCTGGAGTAGCCGAAAAGAATGTTGGGAAGTGCTGTGAAAACGAGCATAGGAACCAGAAGCACAACGCACAGGAGGATGACGAAAAGCCGGATCAGCTCCGGCAAAAATGATTTGGCGGCCTCCACGGCGGCGCCATAGACGCCGCCTGCGGCCGCTCCCCGTGCAATATTTACAGCGGCGGAAGCCGCCCGGGCCGCTTTCTGGCCCGCCGAAGATTGATTGCTCATGGCTCACTCCTTTTCTTCCTGGTTTTTGGAGACTTTCCCGTTCCGCCCGGTGTCGGCGGCATAGCGCCTTTCATACGCCTGGTGCCGTGGTTTACACCTGGAGGGGCGTCGGCTCTTTGCGGAGCCGTCCCTGCCGTTGCGGCGGGAGGCGTCTGCGCCTTTGCCGGAGTCCTCCCAGTCCCGCCGGGCCTGCGCGTTCCTGCCGTTCCGGACGGAGAAGCGCCGCTTGTAACGGAATGTGCCTCATGCCCGGCAGCGGATACCGTTCCTGCTGTTCCGGGCGGGGGCGCGGCACGGCTGCTCCGGGAGCTGCCTGCTGTGGGGCGGGGACTTCCTGCCATATCCGACAAAACACCTTCGCCGCCCGGGGAGGCATGGGGGATGGGGGAGGCGGTATGCCTTCCTGCCATACCGACGAAAGGTGATACCACTCCAGACACGGTACTGCTCCCGGCGGGAGTGCCCGTTCCTGCCATACTGGAGGAAGATACTTCACCACCGTGAGATTGACGACCACCAATAGGCGGCCGTGTTCCTGCCGTTCCGGGGGTGGAAGCGCCGCCCTCACGCGGCCTCTGACTCCCAACCGGGGGACGGGCCGCGGATTTCTCCGTTGTAGCAGATGCGCTACCGCCTACACGAGACACGGTATCTGCACCGTGAGAAGCAGTTCCTGCCGGAGCAACCGGCGGGCGGGGCTCTGATTTTTCACCTCCAGCGACACCAGGAGGCGTCGGGATCTTCGGAGTCCGGTCCTGCTGAAGCGGCGGGCGCTCCCGCATGGTTTCACGAGTGCTGGAGGTGTGCGTCGTGCGTTCAGGACCGGCCACGGCAGCCGTCCCAGGCGTTACGGCCGACCTGCGGGTTACGCCTGCTCTATCGGGCCGCTTACTGTCTCCCTGGTCATACGAGGGAGTGCCGGGCGGCCGGCGCGTCCCATCCTGGGGTCCGGCAGTGCGGCCCAGCGTCCCCTTGGAGGACTCGCCGCTCACCCCGCCTGTCCGGACAGAGGCGGCGGTATAGGGAGTAGAGGCACGGGTCCCCCTTGCCTCCGGGGGAACAGAACTGCGTCGTGCCCCATGTGTATGGATCGTCGGCGTCTTACCGCCCTTGTGTTCAGCGGCCGGTTGTTCAACCCCCGCTGCATGGCTGCCCTCTGGCGGGGCTTCATCCATCTTGGGGGAGACGCCCTGCACAGTCTGTTTGGAAGCATACACTCCGCCTTGAGCAGAAGGAGAACGGGGGTCCGTCTGTGTTCCTGCCTGTTGTCCTGCGCTGGCAGCTCCAGGCGAGGCGCCAGCGCCGCCAGGACTTCCGCCAGACGGAGGCGGCGGGGGTGTGCGCGGATTGGTACGCGGCTCCGAAGAGCTTCCGCCGGAACTGCCGCCTTTCCGACTTTTATTTCCAACGGAATTTCCGGCGGCTTTTGCGATGGAGCTTCCGATCCCCTTGACAACCGCATAAGCCACCATGCCTGGAAGCCCGCGGCCGAGCCCATCGCCGGTGAGGGCGGGGTTAAGCCCCATGCGGGCGATGATGCCGTCTATCTTGCGGGCAACCCTGGCGATACCTACGATCAGAAGCATCCAGGGCAGGACGGCAACCCCGCTTGGTACATACCCCAAAGCCGAAATCAGCAGCTTCAGGAATATGACATTCATAATCATCATCACGCACATGGAGCCGAACATCCGGCACCAGCCCTTGAAAATGTCCTCCGTATTTTTGGACCCGCCCATGCCAAAGGCAAGCGGGGCCATGAGAACGAGAATAGCCGTTACGACATACCGTTCCGCCACCTCGAAGCACAGCTTGACAAACTGCCACATCACGACAATGCCAACAATGATGATCAGGAGCCAAGAAGCTCCAATCGTAAAATTATTTTCATCCGGGATGGTAATGGTGACGCTGGTGGGAACCTGAAGCAACGCAATCACCTGCGATGAGATGCCGAGGCCGATTTCACAAATTTGCTGACTCACCAGAAGCAAAAAGGCAAACACGAAAGTCCGGGTAAACAGCAGTTTGGGGTCCTCACCTTCAAAGCCCAAACCGATGACCATGCTCTTCATCGCTTGAAAGACCAGATTGCCCAGAAGCAGCGCCCACCCAACGGCAATCACGATACTCAAAATATCGTCTGTGACCGGAGCCACCTGACGGAAATAGCTGAGATCCATCTGAAAAACTTCCAGAAGAGAATTTGCGATATACTGGACCATCTCAAGGCACAGGCTGTAAACCCACTGAACAAAGCCCTTAAAAATTCCTTCAAGAATAAAAACCACCTCCCAACCGGCGTATGGCTGAGAGGTTTACTGAATGGTGGCCAGGCCGTCAAAAAGAGGCCGGACATAGGCCAGGAAGGCGCCCATTCCGTTAATGATGGCCCAAGCGATCCAGATACGCTTGAGCCAGTCCCATGCCTGATCGGTTTTATGCTGGTTATTGGAAACTTTGGCTCCAATCACAGCAACGGCAGACATCAGGCCGGCCAGCACGGTGCTGATCCCGGCAATCTTGTTATAGACATCGACGATGATACGGTTTGCGGCCGTCCACATATCCTCTACGGCCAGAGCTGGCGTAATCATATAGGTCACAATCAAAATAAACGCCATTATCTGAACATAATAGCGGGGGGCTTTAGGCCCGAGACGGACCAGAAGATTTTTCATAGGGCATCCCTCCTCGGAGCATAAAAAGGGACTGTGTAAGCGCCCTCGTTCCCGAGGTAATTGCCCACACAGTCCATGATTGACGGTTGTTTTTGATTATTTAGGCGTCCGGCTTAGGGGAGACTCCATTGCGAAGCCCGAGGCCGGGCTGCACTCACTCTCTTGGAACAGCCTTCGATAGAAGCCGGGAATATCTTGCAGGTCCTGTTCATCAATAGGCATCCACCAGAGCGTCAGTAAATTGACTGTGTATTTGTGCATGGTGGCCTGCCGAAGCCGCTTGGTAAAAAGCGGGACCGGATAATCAGCTTTCACCGAAATATATGTGTCTCCTTCGTTCTTCCGATAAAGGAGGACATCTCCTGTATCGGCACATTCAAATTGTCCTCCATACATCTCCGTATAACGATCCGCAGCCGCACGGAGTTCTTTATCATTCAGGTAGGAAGAATAGGTCATCTGTTTACCTCCGTTCAGGGGATAGGGACGGCACACAGAATGCCGCCCCTATCCATCATGTCAATAGCCGGTTTTGGGGAGATTGGGCTGATTGAGCTTGACGATCAGGGTGATCCATGCGGCGCGTCCGGTCTCCCACTGGCTCATATATTGGCCACCCGCGTCGGCCCGGTTGACCACCTGATAGCCATTGGCAAGGTTGGCGCTGGTCTGGATGGTAACGGTAGGCTTTACCACAGAAGCAAAGCCAGCCGGCACCTTGCCGAACTCCAGACGCACATCCGTGACCACCTCGTCCTGCATCAGCGAGATGGCGGAAAGGTCAAAGGCATAATTGTTGGTGCTGAGCAGGTTGGTAGCAAGCACCCGGTAGTCATTGTAATTGGTCTTATAGGTGATCTGGTAGTTGAGACGGGTGTTATAGGTGCCGGTTGTGATGGTCTTGGCTGTGGCGCAGTCGGTGGGGAAGCGGTCGTGGAGGTAGAAGTTCTCCAGCGGCACATTGGAATTGTTCGCCACGGTAAGGTCATAGCGCATGGAATCTCCGGCCAGAAGTTGCTTGTTGCCGGTCTTGGTGACAGTGACCTTCAGATTGGCCGGCTTGTCATAGGCCGCGATTTTGATGATCTGCCCCGCATACTCCAGTGTGACATCGTGGACGGTAGGATCAAGCTGGAAATAGGCAGGCGCGGTGACTTCCCGGATTTTATAGCGTGTCAAAGGCAGGGGTTTGGAGGCCGCAACACCCCGGGCATCGGTAGTGATATAGTCCACCACCCGGCCGCTGCGCTCATTGATGATTTCATAGACTGCTCCCTGGAGGGGAGTCCCGGCCGGAACGCCTGTGACGGAGTTTGCTTCGGCGGCGTATTTGTAGATCTGAATTTGACCTGTGATGGCTTCGTTGACCCACTCAATTTCCGCCGTGCGGCCCGGACGCACATAGACGGTCTTATATTCCTTATCCAAGATGTAGCCCTCGGCCGCCTCCAGCTCTCTCAGATAAAAGCGTCCGCTGGTATTGGCACCATCCGGGAGATCATCAGCGGTGATATAAACATAGCCGTCATCGTCGCTGGTGAACTCACCGATGGGATTGCGGTCCTCGTCGTAGAGTAAGAACTTGACGCCATAGATACCTTCTCCGCTGGTATCCACCTTGTGGATCAGGATTCCAGATGCGGCGGCGTTGGTGACCCGCAGAGTGGTCACTTTCCCGTCTTTAACTTCAAAATAGTGCGGGGTGTCGTCCAGCACGAAATCCGGGTTGGCCTCGATCTCAATCGCGTAATAAGAGCCGTCCTCCAGGGCAAGGTAGGCCCTGCCGTTTTTATCGGTAGTGATGGTATCTACCAAGGCATCATCCATGCGGCGGATCTCAAAAGTGGTATCGGGAATTCTTTCGGAGGTCTTGCTCGCGTTGACCTTGATAATTTCAATTCCGCCTATGGGATTGTTGTAAAAATACAGCTCCTGCGTGTCATTGGGATTGATCACCACGGTTTGGGACTGCGTATTGGGGTCAATCGTATAGCCCGGGATGCTTTCCACCTCCGTTACCACCACTGTGCCTGTGAGGCCGGAAAGAATAATCTGACCTTCCGAGTTGGTCCAGTACAGGCCATTGCTGGAGAGCTGCCCGCTGTCGGCATCCACAAAACTTCCGTCAGAGTATGTGATTTTGAATTGTACCCCTTCAAGCGGCGTTTTCTTGTCATTGCCAGAGAGTTTGTGGATAATGAGTTGTCCTGTGGGTTGATTGCGAAATTCGAGGGTAACCGTTTGCCCGGCTTGGATTTGGGCCGTCTGGGGTGTGTCATCCAGGATGAAACCATCTTTCGCCCGGGTTTCTTTGACCACGAGTGTGGTGCCAGGGTCGATGCCCTCAATGAGGATGGTCCCCGCGGAATCGGTCACGAAGTAGCCGTTGCTGTCGCCCACCACGGTCCCGTCGCTCTCAGTCACAAAGAACTGAACATCAGAAATCGGGGAATTGTCGGCACTGGACACCTTTTTGATAAGCAGCGAGCCCTTGGGGCTGTTGTTAAAATAGACCTGAACAACCTCCTGATCTTTGCCGGAGAGGTACACTGTTTGGGGCGGGGTGTCGATCACATGAGAGCCGTCACTGGAGAGCTCTTCGATAATGTAAGTGCCGGCCTTGCAGCCCGTGACGGTGAAAGAGCCGTTCACCGAAGTTCGGTAAGTGCCGATGACCGTGCCGCCGGTGCCGGAGGTGTTGCCGGAGAGATACCGGACCTGGAACACAGCCCCCTCAATAGCGGCCCCGGTCTCACTGTCATATTTCCATACGGAAATAGCTGAGAGCGGTCTGTTGAGGAAGCGGAATGTATGGCCCTCACCAGCGGCGATAAAGGCCTCCTGTGTGTCCGGGTCCGCCAGAGCAAAGCCCGGTGCAGGCTCCAGCTCCTTTACCCGAAACCAACCGTCACGAAGAGAGAGGTCCGGGTCGGAGAGCACGATACGGCCCTCTTCATCGGTGTAGAAAACGCCCAGGTCGTTGTACTCTCCGGTAGCGGTGTTGTTGGAGGCATACCAGACCTGGAACGGCACATTTTCGATTCGATCATGTGTGATGGAATTTTCCTTGATGATCTCGATGGTCGGGCGCTTATAATTTTGGAAATAGACATCCCGATCCCGGTTGGGGAGCAGCGTCACCATCTGAGACTCCTCGGCCAGCAGGTAGGGCTCCGGGACCGACTTTTCGATGATCTCCACGACGCCGGGCAGCAAGTTCTCCACCACGGCGACGCCGTTCCCGTCCGTCTCCACTTCCGCGATAGAGTGGCCGTCCGCACCTTTCACCAAATAGACCGTATGCTCAATAGGCTCCCCGGTGTCGGCGTCGGTTTTATGGATATAGAGGTTGGGGCGCTTGTCGTTGGTCAGAGTGATCGTACTGGTCTGGCCCGGGAACAGTTCTACATGGTGCTCGGTATCGTCCGGGATGTGGTCCTGCACAGAGGACAATTCGCGGACGGAATAAACGCCAGGCTCCAGATCGGAAATCAGGATCTCGCCATTGGAATTGGTGGTGCGGTCCAGGTAGTGGCTGCCGTCCTCAATCCTGGCGATGCGGAAAGTCACCCCGGCCAGCCGGGAGCCATCGCTGCTCAGTTTGATAAGCTGGAGGGAGGGCTTGACATGGTTGGTAAAAACGAATTGGGCGTCTTCATTTGGCTTCAGCTCAATGATGCGCTGGGCCTCATCGATGATGTAGCCATCACAGGATTTTTCAGTTACCACATAGGAGCCGGCAGGGAGCATAGACAGGTCGATTTCTCCGCTCTGGTCAGTCCGGAACTCCTGGGGGCCATAGGTCCCCTCCACCGATTTGATCTCGAATACAGCGTTGGGGATTACCTTGGAGGGATCGTCGGAATCCACCTTGATGAGCTTTAATCCCGGCTTCATGTCGTTGAAAAACATCAGCTCTTTAATGCCGTCTCCAGCGTGGAGCTCTACCTCCTGGGGGGTGGTGTCCAGAATGTGCCCCTCATCGCCGGTATCTACCTCAAACGCCCGGTAAGTACCTGGCTCTGCATCGGCAATCAAGATTTCACCAAATTGATCCGTCTTGAAATTGCCTAAAAATTCGCCATCCCGATAAACAGCGAAAGTGACATTGGGCATGGCGACCATATTTTTTCGATCATATTTGATGATCCGCAATCCCGGTAACTCCTCGTTGATGATAGGGATTGTGGTGGTCTCACCGGCCACCACCGTGGCGGTGTAGACGGTATCATCCAACTGCCAGCCCACCGGAGCAGTCTTCTCCTGAATCCGGTATGCGCCCAAGGGAATCGCATCGAAAATAGCAACGCCTGCACTTGATGTCGTAGCGGTAAAGGTCTGTCCCGACTCAATATGCTCGACTGTGATGACTGCCCCCGGCAGGTTCATGCCGGTATTGGATTTTTTCTCAATACGCAGAGTACCGTAGGGGTCATTAAAAAATGTCACCTCGGCTACTTCATCGTAGACGACGGTGACATTCTGGGCAGGCTCCTCGCTGATCATATAATGCTGTGGAGCTTCCCGTTCAACTACGGTATAATTCCCGCTCTTTTTAAGCGGAATTTCGATGCGGCCGTCCCCGTTGGTCACAAAAGTACCTACGGAATCACCGTCGGGGCCGATGACCTCGAACAGTGCCCCACTAATTGGAATCTCGGTGCCGGTCTCATACTTGATGATGCGCAATCCGGTTTCATACTCGATGGTCGTACCGTCCGAGTAGTTGCTGTATGCGGACAACTGCGTTGTTGTAGTGGGGTCAGTATCTACCACATAATTCTGGAGTTCGCCATATTCATCTTTCTCTTGACATATCGCAAAAAATACAGCGTACTTATAGACATTTGTGTTGAAAGACAACTGGACGCTGCCGGTCTTGCCCTGCACACTTTCCAGAGGATATAGGATTTTGAATTTGCCGGCATAGCCGTCGCCTGTACCCTCAGTGGTGATCGTGGTAATATCCTGATTATTCATGTCCACGATGCGGGTCCCATCAGGTACATCGTCCGGCACAGAAAACGCGACATTGACGGAGTAATCGCATACCCAGGTTTTAGACCAGAAAGTAAAGACCTGTTGCTTGTACTGCTTTCCGTCAATGGTGACCTCATAGGCGGTATCCCGGTCTGGGGTACAGGTCACTTCAGGGGAGAGCATTTCATTCCAGGCCGTACCACGGGCGTAAATGTCCTTTGCCGCAGCCAAAATCTTCTGTGCTCTTTGAAGTTCTACGCCGGTCAGGTTGGGATTGACCTTGAGGTTGTTGATGTCCCAGTTGCTGAGAAGATAACACCACAGGGCCATTTTAGTTGCGTAGTAGCCCTGATATTTGTTTTCCAGTCCCAGCTCGGCCAGGCTTCGCGTGGGATAGCCGTTGGCCACGATACCGACAACCTTGGGATCGCTGGCTTTTTCATCGGCGAGATATTCAATACTCTCACCGACTCCCACGGTCTGAGGGACCCCCAGCGTGTTCGGGTTGACACAGTAAGCGGGAATCTCCCGAGTGCTCCCGCTCCCGTTATCATAATTGTAATAGGTGTAAATTTGGGATCTGATCCGCCCATTGATGGACAGATAAGACATTTCAACCCCGCCATTGTAAATCTGAACTTCCCCCAAGGCTTCCTCTGGGGTGGACGCAGCAAAAGCGGCGGTTGGCAGGAGCCCCATGACCGCAAGGAGAGCCAGGAGCATCGAAATCAGTCTTTTTTTCATGAGCGACCTCCATAAAAATCGGGAGGACGCCCCTACCCATAGGTGCATCCCCCCTTGATTGGGCTTGATTGAATTGTAGGGAATGCAAAATGGGCAAAAAGAAAGACAGTGTGCCGAGTGGCACGCTGCCTTTCTTTCCAAATCAGTTTATACGAATCTGGTATTCGGTGTGTAGGAATTGACCGTCCTTGTAGACATCCCAGGCCTGCATAGAATAGGTACCAGGTATTCCATTAAACACCTTTATAATCTCACTTTCTCGCCAGGGCCAGAACATTTGGTACGCGAGATCTTCTGAAAAGCCAAGGTTGATGTGAACGAGTTGGTTTCCTTTTGAGGTGAGTTTGGGCGCTCCATTTTCCCAGGTGGTTGAGCTATCCCCAATAGCATTGTAAAGTGTGTAAAGCATCCGCCTGGTTTCATAGAGATTGAGGATACGGAGATGATCGCCAGTCTGGTTTTGGAAATGTCTCACCTCCACTTTCGGTAATTCTGGCTGTTCGAGCAAGCTCCAGTCACAGGTTGGCTCCGGCAAGGGACCGATTGGGCCGGAGGCAAACATGTTCTTGTCCCACCGGCTTACATCAGTGATGGTATAGTTGGTGCCGTCATCGCAGCGGATCACATCGCCCACTTGAGGGATATACTGAGAGCCGTCGGCGGGCGGGTTGATGGAGCCGTCTGCATTCCTGCTCAGGGTTTCCCCCTGATGCTCGCTGGAGGCATCAGTATTACCCAGTGCCCGGTAGAGCATGACCGCCAAATCACCGCGGGTGACTTCAGCTTTAACAGCAACTTCCACCGAAGTCAGCCCAAAGTCCAATGCCGTCTGGCAGGCGGTAGAGTAGTCCCATTCGGTGTCCGGCAGGTCCATATATCTCAGAACAACAGTGCAGGCGGCCGCAGGTGTCACTCCATCGTCGGCGCCAAAGGCCCCGGTATCATAGCCGACCATCAGGCCGTTGGCATAGCAGTAACCAACATAGAGCCTGGCCCACTCCGGCACATCCGGGAATTTACATTGTCCGGTATAGAATGCCTGATCGACCTGCACATGCTCTGGGTTTCCATGCAGGCGGGTCAGGACTGTGGCCAGCTGGGCCCGGGTCAGTCCAGAGTCCAGGTTCATCTCGCCATTGCCGTCACCGACCATGATCCCCTGCTCACGGAGATAGGCTGCGGAGGTTTCCTGCTCGCTGTTGTCTGCGGCGCTTACCTTAACCGGCAGTACAAACAGCAGGCACAGACAAAGGAACAACGGTAAAAGGCGTTTTTGTTTCATTCCATTATGCCCCCTTTCGATATAGCGTCGTGCTGGCGCTCATTTTTAGCCGCCGGCATGTGGGATCATATTCGCAAGTTTCAAAGATATTAAGACCCCACAATTCTAACTGCTCCGCAATCTCTTCAGGGACATCAAAGGTCATGTCCAGACTGACCCGGAGCGCGGAATTGTCCAGCAGCCACTCTTTTCCTTTCGGAAACTCCTTAACCATGACAATCCCCCTTTTCTCGTTGGAGCGTCCTTACAAGACCAAAATAAGGCGAAAATCGGGACTTGTCAAAGGTTTTTTTGAAACGCCTTTACCGATAAAACGAAAGTCAATAAATATGTTCTGCGATTTTGCTATTTTCACATAATTCCCAATGAAAGCGCCAAGGAAATATTCGATAAAAATTTTATGAACTTATTTCGATCCCCTGAACACAAACCCGTTTGGTAGGCTGATTGGCCAAGCAGGTGATAATCGTGATCCGGTTGTCTGAGGTGCTGTTCAAATAGCTCCAGTCAGTCCAGTCTATGATCTTGACCGAACTCACCGCATAGGTCCTTGTCCCCAGGCTGGTCTGATACCGAATGGTATCGCCAATTTCCAGATCCTTGATTGCGCCGATGTTGTGGCTGGAGCCCCGGTTGTGTCCGCACAGACCGATGTTTCCCTCCCAGGCGCTTGTGCTGGGGAAGTGGCCCACACCTTTGCGCATGGAAGCAGAATCAGTACCGTCATAAGCCTTATAGCGAATTCCCAGGCTGGGGATTACCAGAGTACCAATGCTGCCATCGTTCCGCTCTACTTCGCTCACCGCTGTGAACTGGGTCGCTGGAAGCGTGGGAACATCTCCCCACTGGATGGGGTAGCTGCTTCCGGAACTATCGGGGTAAATGCTCCCACTTCCTGAATTGATCCCGTATTCCAGTGAAGAGCCGCTGTTGATGGAGATCCCGGGGGCGCTGTCGGCCAGGGGATCAAGAAAGTCCACCGCGTTTGTGCCACCGTAGTTATACTGAGCCCCGTAGACCTCTTCGTAGGAAGTGCTCCCATAGAAGTCCTTGGGCGCCGGTGTTTCAAAGTTGTAGTCCGCAGCAAGGGCCGGCGTAGTCATCAGCATGAGCCCCGCCAGGGACAGGCAAAGTCCCCTGAGCCTTTTCACGATTCACTTTCCTCCTTTTCCTCCGCATCCTCCTTGATGGCAAACCAGTAACTGTCCTGCCCGTCGTAGGCCTCCACCAGATGGGTGCGGCTCCCGCCATACATCTGGATAGTGATGATCCTGCCGGCGAGCTTATGGGCCAGCTTGCTGGGAAGCTCCACGCTTGCGTCTCCAGCCGGGTATTCCCGGAGCTTCGTCAGATCCAGCTTAGGGGTGCGGGTGGAAATCTTCTGCTTGCCCAATTTCTTATAGGCGACGCCTCGGGCGTTCATAGCATAAATTACTGCGCGGGGCCGTTTCATGATATAAATAATGCCCCCGGTACCTGCAAGCAGCAAAAGCCCTCCCCCGGCGAGGAGCCACATGGGATTGAGGCCAGCCAGGAATCCCACCGGACTTCCAAGGTAGGTCACGGTGTACTTGACTGCTTCAACACCCTCGGCCTTTATTTCGCCGGTATAGCTGGCCGTTGTCACATATCCGGTAGCTACACTTCTGCTCCCCGTAGCGGTATAAGTTGCCGTAGCCGTGTATGAAGTGGGAACCAGCGTATCATCGGCCAGGCCGGTCCCTGTCACGGTCCAGGAAATGTCACTCAGCTTCAAGGTGCTTCCGTTTTTGACAGTAGTAGTAGGGACATAGGAGGGATCGTTTCGGTCCAGGCCTGTAAACTGCTTGGTATCGGTAATCGTATAGTATTTAGTGGTATAGCCTGCGGCTTCGGTTTGGATTGTAGTGTGGTCCAGAGTCAGCACTCCGGAATAGCCATCCTTGTTGTACTCCATGCTGGCATCCAGCTGTTCCAGAATAGCCGCAAGATCATCTACATCTGTTTCCAGCGTGACGACCTCCGTTTGGATTTTAGAATCCTCGAATGTCTGTTCCTCTTTGACCGTTTCAAGATGGTGGTAGGAATAGCCCTCCACCTCGAAAGGCTCCTCTACCAGACCGCTGGGGTCTGCATCAGGGGGAAGCATATAGGTTTTGACGATGAGCTGTCGGCCATCCCGATTTTCGGATATTACATCCTCGGGAATATAGGCGGCGGAGGCAGTGACCGTCAGCATACAAAAAAGCGCCAGCAGGATTGCCACTTTTTTCATACCTTACACCACCAGCCTTTCCAGAGCGCCAGGACCAGTGCGGGGACTCCGATGGCAAGCCCAGCCCAAATGAATTTGTGTTTCGTCATACTGTGATACCTCCGTTGAGAAAGAATTTTATGGACAGCTCTTGCGTAGAGCATGATCCATCTCTGATGTGCGTCAAACAGTCCAGGGAGCGGTCCAGCGCCTGCATGGTGTTCCGCTTATGACGCTTGATAAACGGCGTGAGAAACAGGATGTCCCCGTCATCAGTGAGTGTGAAAATGATGCGGACCAGGTTTTTGCTCTTGGCTCGCAGTTCATAGAGCGCCTGGTAACGCTCGATGCAGAAGTGCTTGACATAGGGCTCGCGCATGACTGCCGCTGGAGATTGTAGGAGAAGGGCAAAAAGCGAAAGCAGCTTTTGCCGTTGCTTTTCATCCAGCAACCCAAAGAACTCCAAAAGGGGAACGCTCCCCTCAGCCGGTACAGCAATCAGCAGTTTCATTGGCAACCATCTCCTTCCCGTTGCTGGCCTGATTTTCCGACAGTTCCAGAAGCCGTTCTACAAAACCCAGACAAAACAGCGACAGGGCTGGTGCGCAGCCGGCCAGCCACCAGATGGGATCAGGGAGCGGTTTCCGAATGGTATCATACTGAAGGGAGATCAGCAGATAAATGTTCTGACAATCTTTGCGGGCGGCCAACTCTGAAAAAGCTGCCGTCACAGCAGACACCTCTCCTTGATCGGAGTAGAAATCGCACAGATCATCAAAAAATAAGCCGCCGAAGATCTGCACAAAAGCCCGCATTACTTCAACATTTACCTCGCCATCCGGGCGCAGAATTCCCATACGCTCCAGCCGCGCACCGGTCGAACTATCAAATGGGTCGGGGACACAGAGATAAAGATTCTTTGACATTGGCAACCGCCTCCTGTAAAAAGTAAAAAGAAAGACCCGGCACTCCCGGTCGATAGGGGTGCCGAGCCTATTTGCTTTACTGGACTATGAAGCATTTCCCATGGTCTTGAAATACAGAGCCAGGGCTTTTTGTATGGTTTCTTCGATTTGCTTTGTGGTGGCCTTGGGCGGGAAGTACGGTGCAAAGGCCGGAGGGAGCGTGACAGAAACGCGCCGCCCCGGTTGCTTTGAGGTAGACAAGCCGCCTCCGCTCAATATGGATTTGATCTGGGAGGCATCCAGTTTGCCGTCTTCAAAAGCGGCGCGGAGCTTTTTCCCTTTTGCCGTGGAAATAGAGGCACTCCCTTCCGAAATAAACTGATAGATGCACTCCTGAAGGCTATGGTCCTCCACGAAGCTGATTTCATACGCAGCCAGTTGTCCCAGTCGTTTTCCGCTATTCATCAGCAGAAGCAGCGGACGGTATAATGTAGCATAGCGGCAATACTTGGATACCTTATCCCTGGTCAGTTCATACTCCTGTGCGATTTTTACATCCGTATGGGACTTTTCCTGAGTGTCAGGAGAAGTTGTTTCAAAAGTCTGGAGATCCGTGCGGCGCCCCTGGCGCTTGAGCATATTGTAGTGGGCCGCAATGCAAAGGACTCTCTGAGAAAACAGCATATCCGCGAGGGACCGCTGCCGGAAGTTCATCTCATAGAACAGGTCTTCCGCGGTTTCCTGAGTTAAGTCTGTCCGGATAACGGCTGGGATTGTAGTCAATCCAGCAATCTTTGAGGCATTGACCCGATTGTGGCCGCTAATTATAATATAGGTGCCCTCAGCAGTTTTCCAGACCAGAATGGGAGACTGAACTCCATGCCGCCTGATGCTCTCCACCATGTCCTCCAGCCGCGCTCCGGTATAGAGAGGGAAATGCTCCTCGTGGTCGGGAAAACCACTCAACTGGGCCAGCGGAAAATCACAAAGCGTTCCACCCTCCATAGGAGAGGGGAGATCATCGCGATTGAAAAAGCATTGGTAGGCTCCCTCCTCCGGCGGGCCATTTGCCATCGCCGCCTCCGCTTCACTTCGTTTCCGTTGCCGGAGTGCGTCCTGCACTTTATTTCTGGCCATAGGATAGCACCTCTTGTGCGACGGCGGAGTAAGCCTTTGCAGCGGGGTTGTTCGGCTCGTATGCAAAGATACTGGCCGCTCCAATGGGATGTTCTGCAACACGGATTGAGAAATCAATGGGGGAGGAAAATACGGTAAATGCGTTGCCGTAGTCGGCTTGGATCTCGTCCTGTATGCCCCGGCACAGATTGGTACGCCCTTGGTACATCGTCAGCAAAATACCACCGACAGCTAATTTGGGGTTAATCCCTTGGCGGATTGTCTGAATGACCTCCAAGGTATCAGCCATGTCTTCCATAGCCAAGTAGTGGGCCTGCACGGGGACAATGGCTTGATGGGCCGCAGCCAGCGCATTGATGGTCAGCAGATCCATACTGTGACCACAGTCAATTAAGATGTAGTCATACTGCGACTGGAAAAGCTCCAGGACACGAGCCATAACCAGCTCACAGGGAGTACCGCCGGTCTCTCCGCCGCGGTAACGGCTGCTCATTTGCAGAGCGACCAGCCGGCTGGACACACCAGCCAGTTTGGAATTTGCCGGGATGTAGTGAATGCCAGCCCCCTCAATGACCGCCCTATTTACAAAGAGTTCAGGCTCGGTATCATCCAGCACTGCATTCATCAGATTTGCAAGCGTGTATTTCAATGATTTAGGGTCAGAGCGCATTACTTTTGTCAGATCGCCTTGGGGATCATTGTCTACCAGAAGAACGGCCTTTCCTGCTGCGGACAAGGCGGCCCCGAGGTTAGCGCAAGTTGTGGTTTTACCGACACCACCTTTGGAGTTTGTGATCGCCAAAATAATCGCCATTCTATGTACCCTCTTTCTTTCGTGAGAATTAAACCCGGAATAGGAAACGCCCACCCTCGGCGTTATGCCTGGAGTGAGCGTTTCCAGCTCGCTCCGACATGACTGCCCCCCTTTTTTATGGAGTATCGAAATGTCGGAGCCAACAAATATGGCGAATATGTTCTGGAATTTGGACAAAATCAGCGAAACAACAGCCATTCATAGTGGTTTCCGACTTTGCCCTATTATATCTCATTCGTCGATGCGCCTGACAATGCCTGTGGCTTTCATATATAAAATTCCTCCTGCACTTCTTTTTCTAACAGTCCTTAGTATCCGCAGGATTCTTTTCCCTATGCGGCAGGAAGGGATGGTTTCATTTGGAAGTAAAACATTTAAAATGCGAAAGGGAAAGCTCTGACGGAGGACTTGCCGAGGGGGCCTGTTTGTGCTATCCTGTAGCTCAAAGAAAAGACGGAGAGGCATGAGAACAATGATTCATGAGCTGCGCGCGGCCCTGCTGGGCATTTCTAGCTATCGGGCCCTGATGGAGGAACCCCTGATGGGCTCAGTGCGGAGATTGCTGGATGCGCTGGTAAAAAACCGGGGTGAGGAGGCACTGGAGGCATACACAGATGTGTTCTACCGACTGCGCCGGGAGGGAAATATGGGACTCGGGGAGTGGATTTGGGACAAACTGCGGTATCTGGAGTCCCCTTATCCCACGGCGCTGGGCACGGGTGTGTGCGATCCTGCGCTGGAGTCCGCCGCCCGCCGGGATATCGAGACGCTTGCTCTGCTGGCCGGTCTGGACTGCGACCGGCTGATCTCCTCCATGGCTAAGCGGCTGGCGGAGGAGTTTGCCCCTGTGCTGGCGGGATTGCCCCGGTGGAGGGCGGGAGCACCCTTCACCTTCCAATCCCTCACCGAGTTTTACCGGGTGCATGGGGCGGGACGCTTCGCCCGTTACCGGGCCTTCCTCTGGTCGGACGGGGCACTGATCCCGGTGGCCGACCCGGACTGTCCCGCCGAGGAGGAGATGCTGGGCTATACCCTTCAGCGGGAGCAGGTGATCGCCAACACCAGGGCCTTTCTGGAAGGGCGGAGAGTCAATGACGTGCTCCTCTACGGCGACAGCGGCACCGGAAAGTCTGCCACGGTAAAAGCGCTGCTGTCCGTACCGGGATTTGACCGCCTACGGCTCATTGAGGTCCAGAAGGATGGACTGCGGGATATGGCGGGGCTGATCCGCAGTCTGGCGGGACGGCAGCAGCGGTTTATTCTCTTCATCGACGACCTGGCCTTCGATCAGGATGACCGCACCTATTCTGTGGTAAAAACCATTTTGGAGGGCGGGCTGGAAAAGCGGCCGGACAATGTGGCCATTTATGCCACCTCCAATCGCCGCCTGCTGGTGCGGCAGACCTTCAGCGACCGGGCCGGGGATGAGGTGGACGCTCAGGAGACCATTCAGGAAAAGACTGCTCTTTCGGACCGCTTCGGACTGAGGATTCCCTATCTGGGCCTTTCCAAGGGGGAGTTTTTGGACTTGGTGGAAAAGCTGGCCCGCCGAAAGGGAATGGATGTGGATGCGGCGGACTTGCGCCGGGAGGCGGTCAAATGGGATATGAAATTCCCGGGTCGCACCCCTCGGGGGGCGTGGCAGTTCCTGGCCAGCCTGAGCGCGAAATAGGCGGTGGAAAATCAAGGAGCGGCGCGGACCCAAAAGGCCGCGCCGCTCCTTGATTTTCCACTGACAAAGAGGACCGCCGGCTATGTCGGAACGGACTTTGCTGCCACTAAACACATAGATAAGTCCTGTATAGGTGCTGACTATGCTGTGCGCTGGCGAGTGAGGGCTATGATGCATCTCAGCTACGCCTTCCGACAGGTCTAGCGGCAGAAGTCCAAGACAAAGGTGCGTTGAGCGTCCCTTTTGAACGCTGTGCAAGGTTAGCCTGCGTCTTTGTTTATGGAGACTATTTCCACATAAAACAGCCCTTTTCCAGCACGATCTGCTTTTTTTCGGGTGCGAGCATACGGAAATATGCCAGACCGTCCTGCACCTTCCAGATGTGTAGCTCAACTTTGGTGTCCGGGAACAGCGGGCTGCGGAACTGCGCCTCCATGGAGGTCATGCGCTCTGGCGCATGGGGAATCAATTCCCTCACCGCCATTCTGCATGCGTAGCCAAATGAGCACAGACCCTGCATGATAGGCCTGTCAAAGCCCTGCTTATGGGCCTCCTTCTGATCGACATGGAGCCGATTCGTGTCGCCGGACATCCGGTAGAGCAGATTCTGGTTGGGGGCGATATAATCGGGACACACATAATCAGGGGCACGCTCAGGAATCACGGTACTGCTCTTGGGGAAGGGAGGGGAGTCGGGGGCCTGATAGACGGCAAACAGGGTATCTCCGATATTGCTGAATACCTTCTCGCCCTTCTCATCATAAGCGGATAAATCTGTGCGCATGACGCAGCCCTTCCCGGGGCCGCGGTCGTAAAGCTCCACCACGGAATCTTCAAAGGTGAGCTTGCCGCCCATCGGATCGATGGGTTTATGGAGAACGAGCTTGTGGGCCATGTGAAGGCTGCCCTGACGGTCCAGCCCCATAGTGCAGTTAATTGGCGTCGGGATCGCCCGCGGCGGGTTGATGCCAAAGGTTCCCCAATAGGGAACTACGCCAAATGACGGGATGACCTTGAGGCCGTCCTCGTCGAGATATTCCATCTCATCCGGGCCGGCGCCGACCCCAAGGGCATAGATGGCGCAGTCGCGCCATGTATATTCAAAGGTCTGCGGGCCGGTAGTGGTTCCAATTACGCTGCGGTTGAGTTCCTTCATACAAGCCTCCTTGCATACAGCGGCAGGGCGGCTATGCGCGCCTGCCGGAATGGGTGGATCTATCGTCTGGGTGTCGTGTGGGAGTATAGCGATGCGTCGGTATGGTGTTGTGTCAGGCGGAGCCAGCCCTGTGCGCCATGGGGCCGGACAACCCGCCAAAGTGTGCAGCGCCGGAACTGCACACCTTATTGCCGCCGTCTTTTAAAACAGCACAGCTCCGTCGGGGGCGCCCCACCCCAAGCGGCGTGATATAAATTGGAGCATCCGGGGGCGCCGGCTTCACGTTCCGGGAAACAGGGAGGATCGATGAGGGGCCTGACACTGCGGCGTATAACGGGAATCAGAGGGCCACCAGCGCAGCGGAAAGGAGCGTCCCCTCCCGGGCCCCTTTCAGGTGACCAAATGCGCAAAAGGACAGACCAAGTGTGTAGATAACGATGCGCTGGGGGAGCTTGGCCGGAAAGTGGAAATGGATCATGGTGAGGACTCTTGGCTGGAGCCGGGAATGGGGCCGCCTCGGCGGATGGGGAGCGGCTCATTCTGATATAGAGCTTGCAGAAGCTGCTTCTCAATTTTTCCGGTGGGGTTTCGGGGGACCGGTCCGAAAAAGACGCGCAGGGGCCGCTCAAAGCGGGGCAGACCCTGGCAGTAGTCCAATACTTCCTCCTCTGTGTAGGAGGCGCCGGGGGCCAGCTCGATCTGTGCCGCCACGGCCTCGCCCAGGCGGCAGTGCCGCAGACCGAAAACCCCCGTGTCCTTCACGCCTGGAAGCTGACGCAGGAAATTTTCAATCCTCTGCGGGTAAATATTTTCCCCGCCGCTTATGATGATCTCCTTCCTGCGGCCTACGATGTAGTAGTACCCGTCTATGTCCCGGCACGCGATGTCGCCGGTGTGGAGCCAGCCTCCGGCCAGAACTTCCTCCGTTGCCGCTTCGCTCTTATAGTAGCGGCTCATCATGTGAGGTCCCTTAAGAAGCAGTTCGCCCGGTGCCTGCGGGGGCGTCTCATTACCTGCGTCATCCACAACCCGGGCCTGCCAACCGGGGGGCGGCAGCCCTACAGAGCCGCTTCGTTCGATGTCCTCCATACGCAGATTCAGCACGCCTGGGCCGCCCGCCTCCGTCAGGCCATAGCTGATGCCCAGCGCAATCTGTGGGAAGTGCTGCCGGAGCTGCTCCACCACGCTGGGAGGGATGGGCTGGGCCCCCGTGTGGATCAGGCGGAGGGAGCACAGCGCATCGGCAACATCGCTGATGCGGCCCGCATCCAGCGCAACCAGGATATCCTGAAGCCATGGGAGCAGCAGGAAAGCGATGGTAACGCGCTCCTGATGGACGACGCGGAAAAAGGCGGGAACAGTAAAGCCCTTGAGTAGCACTGCCCTGGCTCCTACCAGCAGGTTGGCCATCCAATGAAGCTTGGCGCCCACATGGTACAGCGGGGGGATACACAGAAAGCAGTCGCCGTGCACCTGCCCATGGTGGTACCGCTCCCGTTCACAGGCGGAAGCGAGGGTGGCGTGACTGTAGACCACCGCCTTGGGAACGCCGGTAGTACCCGAAGAAAAGTAGATGGCGGCGTCTTCCATCGGCTCCAGGGGCGGGAGGTCCGGCTCGTTTTCAGGCTGGGTCTCCCATACGTCCTGGATCGGAAAGGCAAAGGCAGGACAGTCCTCCCGACTCCCCGTATACAGAAAAGAGCGCAGACCCAAAGTCCGCGTTAAAATCTGCTGGATCACGGAAGAGGCGTCCGCATCAAAAATCAGCGCATCCAGGTCGGCAAATCGGATGCTGTATACTGCGGAATCCGCATCATAGCGAAAATTAAGGGGCACGACGACTGCGCCGGATTTTAGTATGCCGAAGTATATGGGCAGCCATTCGATGCTGTTTTTCATCATAAGGCCCACATGGCTGCCCCGGTGGATGCCGATGGAGAGATAGAAGTGTGCGATCTGATTGGCCTGTCGGTTCATTTCTTCCCAAGTCAGCGACTCCCGGCGCAGCAAATACGACTCAGGACCCGGATCGGTCAAGTCGGCGGCCTCCACGGCTACCAGGGCGGTCTCCCGTGCCCACAGGTGCGCATTTCTGCGCAGCAGATCCGTGACTAACATACATTGCCTCCTGATCATGCAAATCCGAAGCGCCCCAGGCGGCGACCCGTGCGCCGCCTGGGGCCGGGGGGTATGGAGTGGGCTTACTTGCTGAGCATCGCCCCGAGGACGACCTGCTGGATCTGGTTGGTGCCCTCGAAGATCTCAAAAATTTTCGCGTCGCGCATCAGCTTTTCCACAGGATACTCCCGCATATAACCGTATCCGCCCAGAACCTCCACCGCTTTGGAAGCGACCCAGGAGGCGGTCTGGGAGGCATAGATCTTTGTCGCAGAGCCCATGCCGTTGAGAGGCATGCCGTGATCCAGGAGATGGGCGATATTCATCAGTGCGCCGTGGGACACCATTGTCCGCTCCAGCATCTCGGCCAGCAGGAAGTTCAGCCCCTGCAGGCGGATGATGGGCTGGCCGAACTGGGTGCGCACCTTGGCGTAATTGACAGCCTCATCTACAGCGCGCATGGCGATCCCGGTAGCAAAGTTCATGGACGTGGGGCGGACGACCTCCATATTGCGCATCACGATGCCCCAGCCCCTGCCCTCCGCGCCGATCATGTGGTCGGCAGGTACACGGATGTCGTCAAAGACCACCTCGTTGGTGGGGGAAAGCCGGATACCCATTTTCTCCTCATGCTTGGCAATCTGTACGCCACGCTCTTTCTCTACCAGAAACAGCGTGATCCCCTTGTACTTCAGGCTGCGATCAATCGTGGTCGCAACAACGAAGTAGTCTGCGAGCTCGGCGCCGCTGATGAAGCATTTGTTGCCCTTGATAACGTACGCATCCCCCTCGCGGGTGGCAGTGGTGGCGATGGAGGCGGCGTCAGAGCCGCAGGCCGGCTCGGTCAGACAGAAGGCAAACGTCTTGCCATTGAGCAGCTCGTTGGCCGCGAATTGCTTTTGTGCCTCTGTTCCGCCCATGAAAATACATTCGGCGCCCATACTGCCGGCATGGAAAGTGAAGCCGAACCCGGCATCATAATAACCCAGGGTCTCCGCCAGAAGGAAATTGGTCTCATGGCTGACGCCCATGCCGCCGTATTGTTCCGGAACCTCAAGGGCGTACAGGCCGGCATCAAAGAGCTTCTTTGCCACATCTCGGGGGTAGGTGCCGGTGCGGTCCAGTTCCGGTACCTGCGGAAGCAACTCCTTCTCACAGATTTGACGCGCAATATCCAGAATGTCCTTTTGCTCCTCTGTCGTCTGGATGTAATCGAAAATCATGTTTTCACCTCATCATTTAAAATCTGTAGTAATCTGACTGGAGTACATAAAGATTACTTGCAATCCGGATGCCAAGTTGGCGGGAGGTGAAAAGAAAAAGTGATGGCCGAGCCGCAGAGGAAAGCGGCTCGGCCATCACTTCGGCAGACGATATGTTTTTAGAGATGGTATCGCTCCATCCATCTGTACAGGGTTCTTCTGGATACGCCCAAATACCGGGCGGTATCGGTCCTGTTGAACCGGTTTATCAACAGAGCATGTTCCAGGGCTTCCCTCGTCAGAGACTGCTGCGGAGGCGCTGTCCCAATGGTAGAGGCAGGAGCGTCTGGCGGAGGCGGCAGAACAGAGTCTTCTTCTCCGGCGGGGGACATCCCCAGATACTCCTGAAAATGCCTGGCCTCAATGTAGAAATCGGAGTTGAGCTGGATGACCCCTTCAATCAGATTCTGAAGTTCCCGGACATTGCCCTTCAGGGGGAGCTGGAGCAGCAGCTGTTCGGCATCGGGCGCAAGTTCCGCGGGAACCGACCGCTGTATCCTGTGGCAGACTACGCGGGCGAAGTGCCGGGCCAGCAGGATCACATCATTTCCCCGATCTCGGAGGGGCGGTATGTTTAAACGAAGGGTGCTCAGACGGTAGTACAGATCTGCCCGGAACTTTTTCTGCTCCACCAGATGTATCAGATCCGCGTTGGTGGCGGCAATGATCTTTACATCTACATGGATAACTGTGCTGCCGCCCAAGCGCATGAATGCCTTCTGCTCAATGACACGCAGCAGCGTGGCCTGGAGGTCCAAAGGCATCTCGCCGATTTCATCCAGAAAGATGGTGCCGGTGTTTGCCAATTCAAACTTCCCGATATTTCCGTTCCGCTTTGCACCAGTAAACGCCCCCTGCTCATAGCCAAAGAGCTCGCTGGCGATCAGGTCCCGGGGGAAGGCCGCGCAGTTGAGAACGATAAAAGGCTTGTCCCGGCGGGCGCTGGCATTATGGATGGCTTGGGCGAAGATGTCCTTGCCCACACCGGATTCACCCAGCAAAAGGGTATTGCTATCGCTGCGGGCAATACCACGGGCCAGCCGGAGCGCGGAGATTATTTGAGGACTGTCTCCGACGATATCGTCAAATGTTTTCATCGCATTGTTGCCGATGCGGCGGGATACGTTGGAAGAAATTTGGCTGGGCGCAGCAATGAAGAAGCGAATACCCTTGAACCCTAAATAGCTCTGATGGTACGGCTCTGTTGTGACAAGATAGGTGCTCTCCCTCCCATGAACACTGAGTGTGAGCTGCTTTTCAAAAACGGTCTTCCCCTCTTTGAGAATACTCCAAAAATCCTGATTGCTGGGCAGAGGATCCAGCAGCTGTTCGACCTTTTGGTAATATAGGTTTTCATAAGGGATCTTAAACGTGTCAAAGATATTGGCGTTGTGGTAGAGAATATGACACTTCCCATTGGTCACATTAATATTGACGGAAAACATGCCGCGGTTATCCGGTAGATACATACTATGTAAGTTATCCCCCATGTACATATGCAGGGACACGTCATAGGCTGCTGCGGCGGCCAGGAGCAGATAGTCCGGAGAACTCTGCTCTGCCGGCAGCAGGAGGGCCATGCCGCCGTGGCACAGGTACTCGCCCGGTCTCTGCTCGTTGTCGGTGACAAAGGGAGAAAAATGGACGGCCACATCCAGCAGCGGCTTGCAGTAGTGCTCCTCTCCAACCGTGGACATAGTTTTGTACTGCTGTAGGCCCAGCGCTACCGCATTGGCGCCGATGGTCTCCATTCGCCAGACGGTATTGCGGGCAATGCCATGGGCGCGGCACCAGGACTGGATGTTTTCTGCGCCATACAGCTTGAGGAGGACACCTTTAGGGTCGAACAGCGCAAACCCCATGTTCGGATTGGAGACAAGCGGAAGCATCTTAAAAAGGAAGCGATTGGCATAGCCATATGCCCTGATGGCATTCCATTTTGCCTCTTCAAACTGCTCTGGAGGCAAACACGGCAGTGCGTCCAGATCAGGCTTCACTCCCATCGAAGCGCACTGGGCCCAAGCGGCGGCCAGGAAAGGCGACAGCCGGTCCTGTGCCCCTCCGGCGTGCAGTTGGTCCCAAAGCTGCCTCCTGTCGTCCTGTGTCAGCATGGCTATCACTCCCTGTAAAATACGAATGAGGCAGGCCGCATGCAATCGTTCCATCCCACCTTGAAGTAAAATTATAGCATACAATATTTGAGAATAAAATAACAAAATTTTAACTGGGGAGGGGGCAGAATGGAATGGGAGCGGGCACGAGGGTGTCACAAAATGGGACGTTGTTCCGCGCAAATTGGGACAGTCAGTGACACAGCTCGGGCACAGAGGCCGGCAGATGCGATTTATGTACTGCGTAGAGCTTTGGGCGGTTGGGCGAGTCAAGGGGCCTGGACTTCCAATGAAACCGGAAGGACTCCGGCAGATGCCCCAGACTTGGCATGGCGCTTGCATATATTCTTTGCAGAATCTGGAGTACATCCGCAAGCAGAACGACAAAAAAGAAAGCAGAGGGGGATTGAGTATGGATTACCAAGATATCATTTGTGAAGTGCGAGAGGGTGTGGCATACCTGACAATCAACCGGCCCGAAGTGTTGAATGCGCTTCGGATGCAGACAAAGGAGGAACTAGAGGCTGCCATCGACAGGATTGCCGCCGATGACAGCGTCCTGGGTGTCATCATCACCGGCGTAGGCCGTGCCTTTATCGCGGGGAACGACATCTCTGAAATACGCATTGACGCCAAGGGAGAAGAGACGATCGCCATGTCCACGCAGGCTCACCGCCTGTTCGACAAGTTCGAGGCCATGGATAAGCCCATCATCGCCGCTGTAAACGGCTATGCCCTGGGCGGCGGGACAGAGCTGGCCCTGGCCTGTGACATTCGGATCGCAAGCGACAAGGCGGTCTTTGGCCTTCCGGAGGTGACACTGGGCGTCGCACCCTGTTACGGCGGCACTCAGCGCCTGCCCCGGCTGGTGGGCAGCGGGATAGCCAAGGAAATGCTGTTCACCGGGCGCAAGGTGAAGGCGGCGGAGGCGCTCTCCATCGGCCTGGTAAACAAGGTGGTGCCTGGGGAGGAGCTGGCACAGCAGGCCGACGCCATGATGCGGGACATCCTGAAAAACGCGCCCATCGCCGTGCGCACTTGTAAGCGCCTGGTCACGCAGGGGCAGGCCATGGCTCTGGCCGACGGCTTGAAGCTGGAGGCTGAGCTCAACGGGATGCTGGCGGAGACACAGGACGCGAAGGAAGGCGTAAAGGCGTTCTTCGAAAAGCGGGCGCCGGTATTCCGGAACCGGTAAACGAAGCGGCTCTGACCGAAGCGCAGCACCTTTTAGAATACTTCAATCAGAAGAGGAGAATGATGGCCTTATGACTGCTGTCAGCATTATTGGTATCTTTCTTGGGCTGGCCGTACTGATTTTCTGCTCCATGAAAGGACTTTCCGTATTCATTTCCGCCCTGCTCGCCTCCGTAGTCATCGCCCTGACCGGCGGGATCTCTCTGGAGTCGGCGCTCCTGACGGACTTCATGACCGGGTTTGTCAACTTTATCACGGGTAACTTTATGGTCTTTGCCGCCGGCGCCCTGATGGGCAAGGCATATGAGATCACCGGCGGGGCCAAGGCGGTGGCCCGGCTGTTCATCAAGCTGTTCACGGTGAGATTTGCCCCATATGCAATTTTTCTGGCCATTGTGGTGATGACTTGGGGGGGAATTGCGGGCTTTGTGCTGGCATTCTCCGTATTCCCTATCGCGGTTGAGATATTCCGGGAGGCGGACCTGCCCCGCAGCATGATCCCCGGCATCGTAATCGCCGGGTGCTGCACGATCTCCAGTTGGGGTCCGGGAAGCGCCCAGCCCGTGAACAACATCTATGCGACCAACTTCCAGACCTCCCTGATGGGCGCTCCGGTTCCAAGCATCATCATGGCGGTGGCCAGCCTGCTCGTCACGTGCCTGCTTCTGGCAGTCTTTATTGGGCGGGCCCGCGCCAGGGGGGAGGGCTTTGTGGCCACCAAATGGGATGTGCCCGAATCCGATGCGGCCCTCCCTAACGGCATCCTGGCGCTTATCCCGCTGGTCGTGGCTCTGGTCACCATCAATGTAAAGGTTAACGGCAAGGCGATCCTGCCCACCGCGTTTGGTATTTTCGTAGGTGCTGTGGTGGCCATCCTGCTGATGTTCCGGCATAAAAGCGACGACAAAGCGCTCGTCGCCCATATCGGCGATGCCTTTCAGAACGCCCTGACCTCCATCGGCAATACGGCGGCAATGGCCGCCGTGGGCACCGTGGCCCAGTCGGTCGTGGGCTTCAGCTTCCTGCTGAACGCACTGGTGGGCATGGGCGGCAACCCGTTGATCTCTGCGGCCGTGTGTGCCGGGCTGATTTGCGGCGTGACCGGCGGCGCCACCGGCGGAACGAGCCTGATCGGGCCCACGCTGGCCGGAATTTACGGGGATATGGGGCTGAATCTGTCGATGGTGGGCCGCATTGTCAACGCGACCGGCCATGTCACCGGGACACTGCCCAACTGCGGCTTCATCAATACCACCATCACCGGCATCGCCCACGACACATACAGTGCCTGCTACAAGTATTCCTTTGCCTTCTGTACGCTGGCAAACCTGTGCGCGGTCATCGTCGGCATCATTGTGATGTCAATCATGGGCTTCTACATCTAAGCAGGCATGTTCCACGTCCCAAAGGGTTCCGTTGCCGCTCATCTACTTATCATTTATAGAAAAGGAGTTGTTGAATCATGAGTTTCCATCAACCGCTGAAAGGTATCCGCGTGATCGATTTCTGCACCCACGGCGCCGGACCGGCTGCCTGTAAGATGCTTGCAGACTGGGGCGCCGAGGTAATCAAGGTCGAACCCCTGGAGGGCGAGGCAGGGCGCTATACCAGCAAAGTGCTGGGCATGCGGGCGGATGAGCTGGATAACCCTCACGCCGAACTCATCAACGCCAACAAAAAGTCTCTGCCCTTGAACCTGAAGCACCCGGAGGGCAAGGCGGTCATGGACAAGCTGCTGGCAAGCGCAAACGTCTTTGTTTCCAACTATCGCATCCGTGCGCTGGATAAGCTGGGGATCGGCTGGGAGGAGATGCACGCCAAGCACCCCCACATCATCTGGGCCGTGCTGACCGGCTTCGGCCTGTATGGGCCCGCCGCCAACAACGCCGGGTTTGACACGGTGGCCTTCTGGGCTCGCTCTGGCGCTATGATTGATTTCTCGGAGAACGGAGAACTGCCGCTCACGCCCCCGTTCGCCCTCGGAGACTTTACGACGGCCTGCTCTCTGGCGGCTGGCATCGCGGCGGCCTGCTACCAGCAGGCCAAGACCGGTCAGGGCGAGCGGGTAGTGACCTCCCTGTATGGACAGGGACTGTGGGCGAATTCCGCTGTGTTCCAGGCTGTGAATCACGGCAATCCCTGGCCCAAGTCCCGCAAACTCCCCGACAGCCCGCTGCGCAATACCTACCGCTGCAAGGACGGCACCTGGGTCATGATGGGCACGGTCATTTATGACCGCTATTTCCCGGTGGTATGCAAAATGATCGGGCGGGAGGATCTGATTTCCGACGAGCGGTTCAACACTGAGGCCGCCGCCAAGATCAACTCCAGGGCCTTTGTGGATATCCTGGATGAGGTCTTTGCCACCAAGGACTACGACGAGTGGGCTAAGCTGCTGACCGAAAATGATATTGCCTATGACAGAGTAAACCACATTAAGGACACCATTGACGATCCCCAGGCCTGGGAAAACGGGTTTATCTACAAGTATATTACCCGCGAGGGCAAGGAGGATCTGGTGGTTGGGACCCCGGTCAAATTCGGCGACTGCGTCCCCGCGCCCCACCTTAACGCCCCTCTGCTCGGCGAGCATTCTGCCGAGATCCTGAAAGCATTGGGTTATAGCGAGGACCAGATCAAGGCGCTGAACGACGCACAGACGACCATCGTCCGGTAATCGCGCCGCCATAACGGAAAAGCAGAGAAATCCCGGCCGGCCCTGAGCCGACTTTTGCGGACAGGGCCGGCTGGGAGTTGGAAAGGAGAACGCTTATGTTATGGCAAGCTGTCAGCATTATTGGCATTATAGCCGCGCTTGTGCTTCTCTCCTATCTGGTTATGCGCGGAGTCAACTTGCTGGTTGTGGCAGTTGCCTGCTCTTTGCTCGTCGCCATTACCGGCCACATCGACTTATACGACGCACTGGCAATAAACTACATGTCCGGGTTCGCCTCGTTTGTCCAAAACAACTTCTTGATTTTCCTAGCGGGCGCGCTGATGGGGACCGTATACGAGATAACCCAAGGGGCAAAGTCCATCGCCCGGTTGATCATCCGCACGCTGGGTAAAAAGCAGGCGACCCTGGCTGTTATCCTGTCTGTGGGAATCCTGACCTATGGCGGTATCGCGGGCTTTGTGGTCTGCTTCGCGGTGTTCCCCATCGCGCTGGAAGTCTACCGCGCCGCCGACATTCCCCGACGTTTTATTCCGGGTACCATCATCTTTGGCTGCTGCACTTTCTCCAGTATTGGCCCAGGCAATCCGCAGGTTGGCCAAGTAGTACTGATGAAGGCCCTGGGCACCACACTGATGGACGGTGCGGTAATCGGCTTTATTGCCACCGGCCTGGTGCTGGTCATCGGAACGGTATGGCTCAATTCCATGATCGGTTCGGCCCAAAAGAACGGCGAGCACTTTGTGGCCAAGGATATCGACAAATTTGAGGACAATGTGGAGGTGCCCGAGGCGTGGAGGGCATTGCTGCCCCTTGTTTTGACTCTGATTGCCATTAATATCCCTGTGGGAGACGGCAGCCTGATCGAGGTGGAGTACGGCGTATTCCTGGGAGCGGTTCTGGCCTATCTGCTGATGCGCAAGTACAGGACCGAGCATCGCCCGATCATGCAGTATGCAGGTGACGCAGTAAAGAACGCCATCACCTCGGTGTGCAATACCTCCAGCGTAGTCGCTTTCGGCTCTGTTGTAAAAGCCGCCATAGGCTTTGACGCGATCATTTCCGCCATGACCAATATACCCGGGCCGCCCCTGCTGGCGGTCGCCATCGCTACCACAGTACTGGCCGGGGTGTGCGGTTCCGGTTCCGGCGGCTTGGGCATCGCGGCCCCCATCCTGCTGGAGCTCTATGGCGGAGTGGTCCCTCTGCCGGCCCTTCACCGCACGATGCTGGTGGCCTCGTCCGGACTGGATACGCTGCCCCACAATGGTTTTGTAGTCACTGTACTCAACGGCGTGTCGCATGAGACACACAAGGACGGCTACATGCCCATACTCGCACTTACGGTTGTAACCCCGATCATTGCAACGGTGGTCACCATTGTTTTGTTTACACTTTTCCCCAATCTGCCCTGAGTATAAACGAAGTATCAGCCCGGCTGGAGCACTGCCTCAGCCGGGCTGATACTTCGTTTGGATATTGGATAGCTTAAGCGAACAGAACCAGCTCTGCTGGTGAGGGTAACAGAGCTCTGGCTTCAAGCAACGAGCAAAGCGAGTTGACAAATAGCCAAGCTGCGAATCAAAGGAGGCAACGATAGAAGAAAAATAGCTATTTGAATAGTGGCAGGGTACGTGATGCGGATGAAAGGGAAAGCTCAATGCGTCTCGAAATGCCCGCCGGGGGCCTACTCAGGCCTCCGGCTCAGCCGGTGGGTGAAACTGGGATGGAGATCAGAGCATGCAGTAGAGCATCTTTGCCACTTCGCCCCGCTTGACGGGATCGTTGGGGCGGAGCTGGTTGTCGTAGCCGGAGATGATCCCCTGCCCCACCAGGGACTGAACATAGGGGAGCGCCCAAGAGGCCACATTGCCGGCATCGGAGAAGGTGAGCTCGGACCGGACGTACCCCTTATCCTGGATACGGCCCAGGATGGTCATGGCCTCTGCGCGGCTGATGGAGTCGTTGGCCCGGACCACCAGGGTACCCGCATCCAGACTGCCCTTGATGATCCCTTCGGCATACATGGCCTTCATACCATCCAGGGCCCAGGAGGCGATGGAAGAGGCGTCGGCGAAGGGGAGCTCCACGTTGGAGTAGGAGGCGAGGTCCAGGCCCATCCAGCGGGCCACCATCAGGGCGAATTCGCCCCGGGTGATGTTCTTGTCGGGCTGGAACACGGTGCCCGCCACCGACTCCAGGCCCTGCACCACGCCCATGTTATAGAGGTACGTGGTGTAGAGGCCGGCCCAGTGAGAGATCATATCCACGAAGGGGCCCTGGTCGGCGGGGATGGCCGCGTCGTCGGGATCGCCGGTCAGAGCATCGGGCAGAATGTCGGCGGAGCCTCGGCCGATGTTGCCGCTCTGGTCCACTGCGGTGACGGTGACCCGATGGAGCCGCCCGTCGTCTGCGGGCAGTGTGGCGGTGAGCGTGCCGCTTTCCGCCTTCCAGTTGAAGGACACGGGCTCGCCGTCCCGGGTGAGGGAGATGGCGGCGGCGGCAAAGCTCTTATCCACGTTGTCGGAAACATAGGCGGTGAGCTTGGTGCCGTCCACCTGCACTGTCACGGCGGGAGGTGTGGTATCGGTCAGGTCCTCATTGGCGGTGGTGAACTGATCCAGGTAGAGGGTACCGATGGACTTCTCGCCGCCGCTGTAGATGATGTTCAGGGAGCGGATGGAGGCCGCATTTTCAGGCAGGGCGGCGGTGACCTGCTTCCAGCCGGTGAAGTCCAGGCCGGTGAGCACAATGTCGCTGGCGGCGCCGCTGGTATCCGTCACAGTAGCGGTAAGGGCGTTGCCGGAGCCGTCGCCGTAGACCCAAAGGCCCAGATACCGCTCGCCGGAGGGGATGGCCAGGTTAGACTCTACCGTGGCAGTGCCGCCCTCGGAGGCGTTGTAGTCCACCCGGACGCTGCGCTGGCCGTACCGCACCAGATCGGAAGAGGTCTCGACGTTGACGGCGGCGGTGGCGGTACTGGCGAGGGCGGAGAGGCCCGCGTCGGTCTCAAAGGAGTCCAGCTCCTGGATGTGGCCGGACACCGTGACGGGAATGGTGACCGAGCGGCCGCCGGCGCTGACGGTCAGATTGCCGGAGCCGCTCTGGGCCGCGGCGGTGAAAACGCCGTTTTCATCCACCGTGCCGGCGGAGGGATCGGCAGTCCAGACATAGCAGGTGTCCTGGGAGGTGAGGGCGATTTTTTTATAGACGGCGCTGGCCTTCAGGTCCACGCTCTGGAGCGGGGAGAGGGCCAGGGAGGTGATGGGGGCGCCGGTGGACTCGTTGGAGAGAGAGATGGAATCCGGTGTTTTGACCACGGTGACGGAGGCCGACCCCTCCGCGTTGCCGGAAGAGGCGGTGACCAGGGTGGTGCTGCTCTCGCTGCCCGCGGTAAAGATGCCGCTTACATCCACCAGTCCGTCTCCGTTGCGGATGGACCAGGCGACGGAGCCGCTGTCGGAGAGCGTGAAGCCGTTTTGATCCATGGCGGTGGCTCGCAGGGACACCTGCGCGCCGGAGAGGACGATAGAGTCATAGGGGGTGACGTAGAAGTGGTCCAGTGTGCCAGTCGGCTTCAGGTCGGAGACCAGGAAAATGCCGTTGGTGACGGCTCGCTGGGAGCCGCCGGAGGGCACATTCAGGATCTCCATGCTGGAATTGCCCGGCATGGTGGCGCCGATGGTGGTAGAACCGCCTCCGTCCAACCCTACTGCGTCCACACAGCCCAACTCGATGAGCCTCTGGGCCACCTGGGTGAGCGTGGCGCCGACGCTGTAGCCGCTCTGGTGGCCGTCGATGGCGTAAAAGATCACGCTTCCGTCTGCTTTGATGCCGATGGCGGTACGGGGGTTGGCGGTGTTGTCGGTCTGGGGACCCACCGCTCCATTGGTGACGATGCGGTAATAGCCGCCGATGGCGGTGACTGCGTCGTTCCAGCGGGTATCCGTGCTGGTCACGTCGATGTCCACCTGGTCGCCGGGCTGGAGGCCCTTCACCATGCCCAGCAGCCACTCGTTGTTCTGCTTGTTGACGGTGAGGACCATCTTCCCGGCGGGGATATCGATGGAAGCGGAGGATTCCAGCACCTGGTCCACGGTGCAGGATACCCGGCCGCCCACTTTCAGCGTGTCTGAGAGGACCAGAGAACCGGTGACCTGGCTCACCTCGCGGGTGCCCTCGGCGAGGGCCTCCTCTTCATTCAGACTTTGGGAGTCAGCGGCGGACTCGCCGTCCGCAGCGGCGGGTTCATCCGGACTGCCGTCGGTGCCGTCGGCCTCGGAGCCATCGGGGTCGGTGACCTCCAGATCCACGTCCACCGTGTCCCCCTCCTGCCCGGTGATGGGGGTGAGGATGATGTCATAGCCCGCGCTGGTGTGCTGGGTGGTCGTGCTGTAGTCCTCCGTGTAGAGATAGAGCCCGCCCTCATGTTTGCCGTCGTCTGCGGTACGGGTCTTGTTCACGTCGGTGACCCGCATGGTGGAGCCGGAGAAGGTGGCGGTGACGGAGAGGCTGGGCCAGCCGATGAAGGCGGTCCCATCCTCCCGGAAGCCCACGGCGTAGTGAGCGCCGTCGGTGGTGCGCAGCGTACCGTCGCTGATGAGCACGCCCAGGGCGTTGCCGGTGGACATGTCGAAAAAGTCGCCGTTTACGCCGCCCACCACGCGGTGGCCCTGGGCCTCCAGCGTCTGGGCCATGGTGGAAAGGGTCTGCTTGCTCAGAAGCTTGTCCCCATAAACCACCACGGGGTAGACGCCCTGACCGGGCGTATAGGTGATATAGCGCTCTGTGCGCAGATCGGATTTGGAATTGCTCCAAAAGACCTGGCGGATGAGCTCGGAACCGGGAGCCAGCTCCACGGTTCCGCTATGTAGTTCGTCGCCCAGGGCCACAGAGGCCGATGCCATGGGGGAGAGCCCCACCAGGGCGGCCAGGGTCAGGGCGGTGGCGCGGATGCCGAATCGCTTCATAATGTGCCTCCAAAAATAGTCGCAGGGTGGAAGGAATGTCATCGTCCATCCTACCACAAACGCGCCGCCTTGTAAACGGCAGGCCCTGCCAAAACCTGTCGTTTCAGGGTATGTGGACACGATGTTAGAAAGAAGTTAGAAAAGTCGGGCGGGCTCTCCGCCCCGGCCCGGAGGCAAGTCTTGGGATAGACAAGGACGGGCCCGGCAAGGCCCGTCCTTGTTCACAGCGTGTCCCCGTCCGGCTGCGGCGGGGGCGTGTCCCGCACCTTGGGCAGGGTCGTCTCTAATGTGGCGCTCTCCTGGAGCTCCAGGAGCTCCCCGATCAACTGGTTGGAGAGCAGGAAACCGATGGGAGTGAGCCGCCAGCGGTGGCCGTCCCGGGCGGCCCAGCCGTTGTGCTCATATGCAAAGAGCTTTTGCTCCACGGGATCGAAATTCATAAAGTATTCCCGGCGGTATTCCCATTCCTCAATGCCGCGGACCGTCCGCAGGCGCAGCATCAGGTATTCGCCTGAGCGCTCCCGCTTGGGGATAAGATCGTCGGAGTCGATAATGGGCTTGCCGCCCAGAACGCCGTCGATATAGCCGTCCAGGTCCCGCATAAAGGAGAAGCGGCGTCCGCCGAAGTCGGAATGAGCGCCCGGACCAAAGCCCAGGTAGGGGCGGGTCAGCCAATATTTGAGGTTGTGGCGGGATTGAAAGCCGGACTGGGCGAAGTTGGAGATCTCGTACTGATGGTAGCCCGCAGACTCCAGCCGGGCCACCATCCACAGATACATGTCGGCCTGCTGGTCGTCGCTTGGAAGAACCTCGCCCCGCCGTACCCGTCCGCAGAGGGGGGTGCCCTCCTCCACTTTAAGACCATAACAGGAGAGATGTTCCGGCTTGAGGGAGATGGCTTTCTCCACCGAGTCCTGCCAGCGGGCCATGTCCTGGCCGGGCAGGCCGTACATGAGGTCCAGGCTCAGATTTCTGATCTTGGCCGCCCGGATGGCCGCCACCGCGTCCTGCACCTGCTGGAACGTGTGGGGGCGGTGGAGGGCGGAGAGCTCGTCGTCATGGGCGGACTGCATCCCCAGGGAGATCCGGTTGATGCCCGCGCGGCGTAGGTGGAGCATCGTGCGTCTGTCGGCGCTGTCGGGATTGGCCTCCAGTGTGATCTCAGCATTGCCCGCGACCTCGAACCGGCGGCGGATCACGGCCAAAAGTTCACGGATGCGCCGTTCTCCATACAGGCTGGGAGTACCGCCCCCGAAATAGATGGTGTCCACCAGATAGCCCCTGGCCTGAGGGGCAGTCTCTTTAATGTGGGTGAGCAGGGCCTTCTGGTAGGCGTCCATGCGCTCCTCCCGGTCCGGCAAGGAATAGAAGTCGCAGTAATCGCACTTGCTCTTGCAGAAGGGGATATGAATGTAGAGGCCCAGTTGTTTGCTCATGGTGGTCCCACCTTGTCCTGGCGTTTCGCGCGGAGAGCGGCCGGTCATTTGGACCGGGGCCGGGCGTGTTGCCCCTTGTCCGTGGATGATATATAATAATTATAAAGGTTTTTTCAGCATTGTGCAAGAAGGAGGAGGGCCCGCAGTATGGGAAATGACGGGAAAGGTGTCCGCAGGCTCACGCTGCGGGTGGGGGAGGACCGGGCGGGGCAGAAAGTGGACACGCTCCTGCGAAAGGAATTGGGCCTCTCCGGGACGGTGATCCGGCGCATCAAATGGCTTCCGGAGGGCATCCTCCTGGATGGCGAGCGGGTGTTCACCAGCCGGCGGGTGGAGGCCGGACAGGTGCTCTCCGTGCTGGTGGCCGACCCGGAGCTCCGCAGCGGCGTGACGCCTGTTCCGGGCCCATTGGACATCGTATACGAGGATGGAGATATGCTGGTGCTCCATAAGGCGCCCGGCGTCCTGGTCCACCCCGGGGCGGGACACCTTTCAGATACCATTGGGAATTTTCTGATGGCGTATTACCGGGATCAGGGCATCCAGGCCGACTTTCACCCGGTCCACCGCCTGGACAAGGGGACTTCCGGGCTGATGGTGGTGGCCAAGCATCCCCATGCCCAGGAGAGACTGAAAAGACAGCTCCACACGGCGGCGTTCCGGCGGGTCTATCTGGCGGTGTGCCTGGGGGGGCCGCAGGCGGAGGAGGGGGTGGTGGATGCGCCCATCGGCATGGCGGAGGGTTCTATTGTGGCGAGGGCGGTCCGTCCGGACGGCCTGCCCGCTCGGACCCGATATCGGGTCGTGCGGCGGAAAGGGGAGCGGGTGCTGGTCCGCCTGGAGCTGGAGACCGGGCGCACCCACCAGATCCGAGTGCACATGGCCCATCTGGGCTGTCCGCTGGCGGGCGATTTCCTGTATGGAACGGAGGACCGGGCGTTGATCGGCCGGCCGGCGCTCCACTCTTCGGAACTGGAGCTGCTCCAACCCATTACGGGAGAGCGCCTGTCTTTCAAGGCGCCGCTTCCGGCGGATATGCGGACGCTGATGGAATAGAAGGTCAAAAAGAGGGCGCGCCCCGCAGGGGCGCGCCCTCTTTTTGACTATTGGGAGTTTATTCCGCGTAGGCGGGGATGGAATCGATGATATCCTGGCATTCTTCCACCGTCAGCTCGCCGCTGAAGCTGCCGCTGATGTTCCCGTCCAACCAGGCGACGGTCTTACGGGTGAGGTTGTTCATGATGTAGAACGTGACGCTGCCCCGCTCATACTCCACGACAGGGGTATCGTCCTTTTCGTAGACCCTGCCGCCTGCGGCGGAGGGGTCCTCATACCAGTCCAGGCCCAGGACCAGGTCGCGCTTTCCCTGAATATCGGTATAGTACAGAGAGGCGCTGGTCCAGCCGCCGTAGTCGCTCTCATAGGTGGAGGACTGGACCGGAACGTAGGCCTCTGGAAGCCAGGCGGGGGCATACTGCGCATCGATCCCTACAGCCGCCATTGCCTTTTGGATGGTGTCGAACTCCGGGGGAACACTCATATCAGGGGGCTCGTAAGGGATTTCATCCCGCTGGGTGACGGAGCGGGCAAAGTGCTTTGCCATCTCCAGATCCATCGTTCCATAGACCTTGCCGGAGTACTTGCCGGCCGTCCATGTGATGGTGTATTCCCCCGTGTCAGCGGGGGCAATATAGTAGGTGCGCCCGTCGAACTCATACACCTCAGTGTCGGAGGCGTCCACACCCACCAGATCGGCCTGGGTGGCCTCGGCGCTCTGGTGCTGTCGCACCTCGTAGGTATAGCCACGCCCGTCGGTCAGGCGGTGGTCCTCCACAAAGAGGACGACACCGTCCTCCTCCGTGACGGACACCTCCAGCCCTGGGACCTCGCCCCCCGGAAGGACCGGGTTCCAGGTGGGCATCATTTTCTCCTCCACCCCGTAAGCGTCCAGCGCGGCCTGGCCGTCGGAGTAGAAGGTGTCGTCTTCCCAGATGGTGGGGGCATATCCCTCCTCCTGGGTGCCGGTAGTATCAAAGCGAAACTGACCTTTGCTCCAGCGGGCGATGGCGCCGAAGAGATCAATCCCCATGCCCTGGGCTGCCAGCGCAGAACTGACGGCGACCACCGCGGCGACCGCGGCGACCCGCCCCGCCACACGGCGCACCCGGCGGCCCGCCCGCCGCCCCTCCATCACCTGGAGGGCTGGGGCCGCGAAGAGGTCGGCATGTCTGGTACGAAAATCCTCTTCAGCGGCGTGCACATCAAAGCCGGAGGCCACGGGGGCTTCGCGGCCCAGAACCTCCAGGTAAGCGTCCACCACATCGGGATCGAAATCCTCTTCGCCCATCTGGTCCAGCCGGTCCGAGAGCTCCTCTACAAGTGCTTCTGCGCCCATGGCCTCCAGCCGCTCCTTGTCCATGCCCCGTCACCTCCTTTCGCTCTCACTCTTATATCGATTTGTCTCCGCCATTCGTGACACAGACGCAATTTTTTCTTTCAAAAAGTTTTTTGCAGTGGTTTTTGGCCCGGAAGAGCCGCGTTCTGGAGTTCATCTCCGAGATGCCGAGACGGCGGGACATCTCCTGATGGGTGAGCTCCTCCTCATAAAAGAGGACCAGGATCTCCCGCTCCGAGTCGCTGAGCCCTTCGGGCAGCGAGTCGGCCAGGGAGGATACCTCCATTTCGGGTGCGGCCGCATTGAGGGCGGGCTCCAACGGGACCTCCCGGCGATAGCGCGCCAACTTTACCTCAGTGAGGATGAGATGCTGAAGCGTTTTCCAGAGCCACCCCGCCGGATTGGGGTGCTCCAAAAGCTCCTCACGACGCTGTAGGAGCCGAACAAAGGCCTCTTCCACCAGTTCCTCCGCAATCGAGGCGTTTCGAAGCTGATAAGAGGCGTAGCGCAGCATTTTGGAGGCGTTCTGCTCGTAGAGTGCCGTGAACCACTGTTCTGTATCCTGCATGTCGGGCGAACACCTCCTTGGTGATGAATGTCTGTTTATTATAGCGGAATATGGAGGAGAATACAAGGCGATGGAAGCGCGCAGTCCGGTCATAATTACCTCCCTGTCTGTGTAAGCGGGCCCTGGAGTTCACACGGGTGGATAAAAATCGCAGTTTAGTCATCTTTGGAATAGTATAGCGCCAAAACTATGCTACCGTCAATACGAATTATCCATCTTTGGAATACAGAGGGCATGGAATCGAAATGAAAATCTATCAATTCAAGGGAAAATGTAACATTTCGGGCAGCGCGATTCGGAGAGAACGGGAACGCCAGCGGCTCTCACAGGAACAACTGGCGGCGCGGATGCAAGTGGAGGGCATTCAGCTCAATCAAAAGGCGATCAGCCGGATCGAGACAGGCGGGCGGGTGGTGGCGGACTATGAGCTGACTACGTTTTCGCGTGTTCTGGGAGTCTCCATGCAGAGGCTTGTGGATACAGAGGGGTAGCGTATCCAAAAAGAACGGCCCGTTAGGAAACCAATGGTTTTTGAGACCACATGCTGAAAGGCGGCGCTCTCACCGGGAGAGCGCCGCCTCAGCCTTTCCAAGGAGAGGGGCCGCACGGGACCAACCACGGGGGAAAGGGGGGCGGCGAACCCCCGCTTTCCCGTTCAGTCGGGCATTTTTTCGATCACAGGTTTCGGAGGTCTTTCAATGTTTCGTGGATGATCGGCTTGGGTAAGTACACTTGGGCGAATCCGATGAGCTGCTGGAGTGTCAGGGTGCGGGCGGTGGCCACCATGGGGTGGCTGAGATATTTCCCGAACCGCTTTTGAAAGACGGCCCTGGAGGCGGGATTATCCAGAAGTTCCCCCACCAGGATCTGATTGTTGCGTAGATCCAAAGATAATCACCTCGCTCCATTCTATGCCAATGGGGCTTATCCCTTGCGTCGTCATTCGGGCTGTGATAGAATAAACGGGATTTCGAGCGCCGGCGCCCTGCGCCGGAAGGAGGCCGATGATGAGACAAAGAAAGAATCTTTCCAGAGGCGGTATGACCCTGCGAGAGGAGATCAAGCAGAAAAAGGGCGTGGCCACGCTCTACGTGGTCCTGCGCATCCTGGTCATTCTTGTGATGGTGGCCCAATTTCTCAATGGTAACTTTGAAAATGTGTTTCTCTGTATCCTCACGCTGATCCTGTTTCTGGTCCCTACCTTTATTGAACGAAAGATCCGCATCGACCTGCCGGACACGCTGGAGGTCATCATCCTCCTCTTTATCTTCGCCGCAGAAATTCTGGGGGAGATCCAAGCGTACTACATTACGTTCCCCTACTGGGACACCATGCTCCACACCCTCAACGGGTTCCTCTGCGCCGCCATCGGCTTCGCCCTGGTGGATATCCTCAACCGAAGCGAACGATTCTCCATCTCGCTGTCCCCGCTGTTCCTGGCCCTGGTGGCGTTCTGCTTCTCCATGACCATCGGCGTGTTGTGGGAATTCTTTGAATGCACCATGGACCACTTCTTTCTGCTGGATATGCAGAAGGACACGGTGGTCCACTCCATCTCTTCGGTCATGCTGGACCCGCTGGGCGGCAACCACCCCACCGCCATCCGGGATATCACCGACGTGATCGTGGTCACCGCCGACGGCGCACAGCATGCGCTGGGACTGGGCGGTTACCTGGATATCGGGATTTTGGACACGATGAAGGATCTGTTCGTGAACTTTATCGGAGCAGTCGTTTTTTCCGTCATTGGTTATTTTTATGTGAAATCCCGGGGCAAAGGACAGTTTGCCCGCCGGTTCATCCCTCAGGTGCTGCCTGCGGAGGAGGAGCAGGAAGAAGTTAAGTCCGTCGAATAATTTGCGCTCCGGCGTACATACTAACGGCGTACCAAACAAAGGAGGTCTATGTACGATGGAACACAGAAATTCCAATCCCAGCATCGCCTGTACGGTGACAAGCTGCGCCTATCACTGCAAGGACCAGAACCATTGTTCTCTCAATGAGATCAAGGTGGGCTGCTGTGACCCCAAGGTCACCGATTGCACCGCCACCGAGTGCGCGTCCTTCCAACTTGGCGGCTGTGAGCACTGCCGCTGAGATCTTGTTTGGACATTGTGAAAACGCTCTGTCGGCGGGTGTTTTTTCATCCGGACAGCACTTCCGCAAAGAATGGTTTGCCGGACGGACGAAGCCCCTGCCGCTGGGCCTGTTTCCATGTATCCAACCGGCCTGATTTTCGAAAAACACAAAACGGCGCGGACCGTTTCCCTTTCAGGGAAGCGGTCCGCGCCGTTTGGCTTGTGCCGAAAATGTGGCGGCCTAGTTCGTATGCTTTTCCTGGAGCGCCTTGCCCTGCTTGACAAGCTGCTCATGGTCCTCCAAGACGGACTGCGCGGCAAGATCCAGGTCCTGCACCGCCTCATACTGGTCCACCAGATCGCTCTGGACCAGATCGCCGTATTCCTTGCGGCCACGATACACCAGCTTGAGAAGAATGGGCGTGCAGATGGTGCTGGTCACCACCATGAGGATGACGGGGGCCACATATTCCGACTGGAGCATCCCCAGGGAGATACCCTTTGTGGTGACGATGAGGGCCACCTCACCGCGGCAGATCATACCAACGCCGATCTGGACGCACTCTTTGCCGGAGTAACGGCACAGCTTGGCGCCCAGTCCACAGCCGATCACCTTGGTGATCACGGCCACTACGATGAGGAACAGGGAGAAGAGCACGATGGAGGAGTGCATCTCCGGCAGCGCCACTTTCGCCCCGATACTGGCAAAGAAAACGGGGGAGAAGAACATGTACGAGATGGTTTCGCACTTTGCCGCTACATAGGTGGCCCGTGAGGTGTTGGAGATGATCAGGCCGGCAATATAGGCTCCCGTAATATCGGCCACGCCAAAAAACTGCTCCGCCCCGTAGGAGAAGAAGAGGCACATGGCAAAGGCGAGGATGGCGTAGCGCTTCCGGTCCCTGCCCGCTCCGCCGGTAACCTTTTCAATGAGCTTGTGCAGGAATACGCCCAGGACCAGGGCCACAACGAAAAACGCCACGATTTTCAGCAGGACGGTGACGATGTTCACACTCTCATCCGCCAGGCTGGTGATGAGGGTGAGGGCCACGATACCCAGGATGTCGTCGATAAGGGCGGCGCCCAGAATGGCGTTGCCCGAGCGGGTGGAGAGCTTGCCCATCTCCCGGAGGGTCTCCACCGTGATGCTCACCGAGGTGGCGGTGAGGATGATGCCGATAAAGACGTTTTCCAGAAGGTGCTCTGCGCCGCGGTTGAAGGCGGAGGCCAGAAGGAAGCCGCCCGCCAGAGGGGCCAGGACGCCGCACAGGGCGATCACAAAGGCCGAACCGCCGGATTTTTTGAGCTCGTGGATATCCGTCTCCAGGCCGGCGGTGAACATAAGGACAATCACGCCCAGCTCCGCCACCTGGTCGATGAAGGCGGTCTCTTGGAGAAGCCCCAGAAATGCGGGGCCGAATATCAGTCCGGCCACCAGCGCGCCCACCACCTGGGGCATGGCGAAGCGCTTGGTGACGATGCCGAGGAGCTTGGTGCTGACGAGAATGAGCGCCAGATCCAGAAGGAAATGATAGGATTCCATGCGGAGGAACACCTCGATTCTAAAAATGGAGCGGCGGGACCGCCGCCGGGGAAGGGGAACAGCCAGGGTCGGAAAGAAGCATGAGGCACTGCTTCTCTGAAGCACCGGTATATCTTAGTCCCGCTGGGGCAAAATAGCAATCGTCAATTTGAACAAGGAGGAATGGACTGTGGAGAGATACATCTGTGACGCCTGCGGTTATATTTATGACCCGGAAGTGGGCGATTCTGAGGGCGGTGTACCCGCTGGAACGCCATTCAGTGCGCTGCCGGAGGACTGGGTATGCCCGCTGTGCGGACTGGGGAAGGAACAGTTTTCCAAAATGTAATACAAAAACCCCCAGCGTCTCGATGGGTTTCCCACACAGACGCCGGGGGTTTGTGTCAATTGACGAAAGAAAATCAGGCCAGCTTGGACTTGGCCAGTTCAGTGAGCTGGGTGAAGGCGGCCTTGTCGTTGACGGCCAGCTCGGAGAGCATCTTGCGGTTGATCTCCACGCCGGCCTTCTTCAGGCCGTTCATAAAGGTGGAATAGTTCATGCCGTTCATCTTGCAGGCCGCGGAGATGCGGGTGATCCACAGGGAACGGAAATCACGCTTCTTCAGGCGGCGGCCGGTGTAAGCGTACTTGAGGGACTTCATGACCTGCTCATTAGCCATCTTGAAGTGCTTGCTCTTAGCGCCCCAGTACCCCTTCGCCAGCTTCAGGACCTTATTTCTTCTCTTGCGCGTCATCATCGCGCCTTTCACTCTAGCCATTGTCGATTAGCCTCCTATGTTATGGTAAAAAGTTCTTATTTATAGGGGATCATGCGCTTGATCGCGGACTCGTTGGTCTTGTCCGCGTAAGCGCCAGCCCGGAGGCCTCTCTTGCGCTTGGTATCCTTGCCGTGGCCGTTGAGGAGGTGGGACTTAAAGGCGTGAGCGCGCTTGACCTTGCCGCTCTTGGTGAGATTGAATCTCTTCTTCGCGCCGCTGTGGGTCTTCAGCTTGATCTTAGGCATATCAATTGACTCCTTTTTTCTTACTTTGTGGCATCCTTGGAGACCTTCGGAGACAGGAACATGTTCATATGGCGGCCGTCCAGTTTGGGCTCTTTGTCCATTACGGCGACCTCGGCGCAATCCTCCGCAAATTTCATGAGGAGCTTTCTGCCGATGTCGGTGTGGGCCATCTCGCGCCCGCGGAAGCGGACGGTAGCCTTGACCCGGTTCCCTTCGGCCAAAAACTTCTGGGCGTTGCGGAGCTTGACGTTAAAATCGTTCACGTCAATGCCGGGGGACATGCGCACCTCTTTGATCTCCACGACATGCTGGTTCTTCCTAGCCTCTTTCTCCCGCTTGGACTGCTCAAATTTGAACTTTCCGTAATCCATCAGCTTGCATACGGGAGGGGTGGCCTTGGGAGAGATCTTCACCAGGTCCAATCCCGCCTCTTCGGCCTTTGCCAAAGCGTCGTGGGCGGACATAATACCCAACTGCTCCCCCGACTCGGAAACCAAGCGGACCTCGCGGTCCCGGATCTCGTCGTTGATCTGATGACTCATGTTACTGATACGAAAGCACCTCCTAAATCGCAATAAAAATGCGGACACCCGGAAGGGTACCCGCAATCGACACATCAAAACCACGCCGGCAGACCGGCGTAAAGTTTTCCATGTTGACCTCTTCGCCGCCTGGCTGGAGGTGAGGACGGGGGTACCGTTCCTGCTTTGTTATACTGTGACAGTATACCAGCATCCCGTCCGCTTGTCAAGGCCGAAAATAGACTTTTCCTGCCATTGACCTCCTCTGCACGGCGGAGTATACTGTCCTTATCCATGTTGAAAGGAGGCGGCGGCATGAAAAAGGGAAAACTGGCGGCCCCGATCGCGGTCACGGCGCTGCTGTGTATTTGGTTTGGGGGCTGGGGGATCACAGTTTTCCGTCTGCTTCCCGGCCTGCCCCTCCCGGTAAAGCTGATCGGGGCCCTGATCCCTTTGGCGCTGGTCGGCGTGTCTGTTTACGTGCTGGTGGAACGGATCAAAGAGATAAGGAGTGGTGAAGAGGATGATCTTGACAACTACTGAGACGATTTCCGGCAGGGAGCTGGAGACCCTGGGGCTGGTCCGGGGAAGCACCATCCAGTCCAAAAATATCGGTAAGGACATCACACAGGGATTCAAAACGCTGGTGGGCGGCGAGCTCAAGGCGTACACCGAAATGATGAATGAGGCCCGGGCCCTGGCCACCAAGCGGATGGTGGAGGAGGCGGAGCAGTTGGGAGCCGACGCGGTGGTGTGTATGCGCTACGCATCCGCCGCCGTCATGCAGGGGGCGGCCGAGGTCATCGCTTACGGCACGGCGGTAAAGTTCAAATAATAGGTAATAGGAAGAGGGCCGGAGGGCGTCCCGCGGGACGCCCTCCGGCCCTCCGTTTTCGGGAAACCTCCCCGCAAGACCCTCAGATCAGGAAGCGGAAGGGCTGGCTCAGCCACCGCGTAACGGGGTAGAGGATCGATTTGGGGGGACCATAGGTCTTAGGTTCCACGCCGGCCCGGGGAAGGTACCCCTCCTCCGAGACTTGCAGGCACTGTGCCTCCATTTCCATCAGGTTGGCCTCCAGCAGGTCGTAAAAGGCGTCCCCATAAAAAACCAGCATCATTTCAGTGTCCAGATAGGTGCTGCGCATATCGAAGTTATAGGAGCCCACCACCGCTAGATCGTCAATGAGGGCGGCCTTGCCGTGGGAGGAGTAATCGCCGAACCACTCCCACACCGTTACCCCGGTATCCAGCAGGCGGGAGCGGTTGGTGAGGTAGTCGGAAGAGGCCACAAGATTGTCCCCCACGGCCACTGAGTTGAGCTGCATCTCAAAGGGGATGCCCTTCTCCGCCACCCGGGCGAGACCGTCGTACATGGCGGCGCTGGGAACGGCATAGGGCGTCTGGAGGTAGACCCGGTCCCGGGCCCCCTCCATCAACTGCTGGAGCTGCCACCAGAGAGTGGGTTCTTTGGCGAAGATGCCGGTGGGATTGGTGAGGAGCGTGGCCTTTTCCACAGGGACGGTCATGGCCTCGTAGTCCAGTCCCGCCGGAGTGAGGGCGTAGGCGGGCCGCGCCCGCAGCTCCCCGGCGGCGGCCGACACAGCGGCGGCGCGCAGCGCAGGGGTGCGCTCCAGGGCGGGGCGGGTATCGGGCTGATCCCACACCTTTTCAAAATAGCCCTCCACCTGGCCGATGACGCTGTGCTCCAGCGTGGAGGCGGTGTTGCAGATCAGAACATCGTTGTCGTGGCTCTTCTGACTGTCGGGAACATAATCCCCAAGAAAGAGATCGAAGGTGTTCCGCCCGCCCAGCACCATGAGGGAGCCGTCCACGATGAGGTATTTGTCGTGCATCCGCCCGTTGAAGGTCCAGGGCAGGAGAAAGTTGGGCTCGTTATAGAAGCGGATTTCCACATTGTCCCGCTCCCCAAGCGCGCGGAACACGGGGGCGCGGCCATGGAGCATGCCGCTCATGCCGTCCCACAGGATTCGGACCTCCACGCCCCGCTCGGAGGCGGCCAGTAGGGCAGCGAAGATGTCACGGGCGCTCTCGCAGTCCCGGATATCGAAGGAGGTGAGGATGATGGACTCCTCCGCACCGGCGATCATTTGAAGGCGCAGGCCCAGGGCATCCTGATTGTCCAGGACCAGAGCCGCCCGGTCCGTGGAGTCCGAACCCCGAAAAGCGGCGGGGTCGAAGCGCCCCTGCACGGCGACGCTCACCCCCGGGTGGAGGGTGAAAGGAAGCAGGGCGCCCGCGGCGAAATAGAGCAGGTAGACGAGCAGGAAGCAGCGGACGATCCGCAGAGGGGTCCAGCGTTTCCGGGGCTTGGGCGCTCCGGTGAGGGTCTCATAAAGATTTTTCGCCATGGCTCAGAGGAGGATCACCCCGGCCTCCTGGCAGACCCGGATGGTCTCCTCATCCCACACGCTGGCCTGAACCTCGCCGATGTGGGCCTTCCCCAGAAGCTGCATGCAGAGCCGGGACTGGCCGATGCCGCCGCCCACAGTGAGGGGGAGCTCGCCGGCCAGCAGGGATTTGTGGAAAGGCAGGGTCCTGCGGTCGTCGCAGCCGGCCAGGGAAAGCTGGCGGTCCAGGGCGGCGGGGTCCACCCGGATGCCCATGGAGGAGAGCTCAAAGGCCCGGCCAAGCACCGTGTTCCACACCAGAATGTCGCCGTTGAGGGTCCAGTCATCGTAGTCGGGGGCCCGGCCGTCGTGGGGGCTGCCGGACTTGAGGGCCCCGCCGATCTGCATGAGAAAGGTGGTGGGATGGTCCTTCACCCAGGCGTCCTCCCGCTCCTTTGGAGTGAGCGCCGGGAAGCGGTCCTCCAGCTCCTGGGTGGTAACAAAGGAGATCTCGCGGCTGATGCCGGGCAGGGGGGAGAGCTGGGGAAACATGGCCCGGATCGTGGTCTGGGTCTGGCAGATGGCGTCCACGATGGTGGAGACGGTCCGCTGGAGATATTCCAGGTTCCGGTCCCTGGGGGCGAGCACCTTTTCCCAGTCCCACTGGTCCACATAGACGGAGTGGAGATTGTCGGGTTGCTCATCCCGCCGGATGGCGTTCATATCGGTGTAGAGCCCCTCCCCCACGGAGAACTGGTAGCGGTGGAGCGCCATGCGCTTCCACTTGGCCAGGGAGTGGACCACCTGGGCATCCCGCCCGGCGGCGGGGATATCAAAGGTGACAGGCCGCTCCACACCGTTGAGGTCGTCGTTGAGGCCGGTAGATGCCTCCACAAACAGGGGGGCGGATACCCGGCGCAGGTTCAGCGCGCCGCCCAGCGTGTCCTCAAAAAGACGTTTGAGCAGGCCGATGGCCTTCTGGGTGTCGTAGAGGTTGAGACGGGGAGCGTACCCCTGGGGGATGTAGGACTGGTCCATAGGCTCGGACTCCTTTTATTCTGATTACGATTTGCCCCGACGGCGCCCGGTAGAAACCGGCGTGGCCGTCCCTCCGGGCGCCGTCCAGGCGGATAAAAAATATTATAGTATGAGCCGGGAGGAAAAGCAAGGTGAAAGGGGAGGCTTCACAGATCCTGGATGTTCATTTTTTCGATGCCCTTTTTCTCCAGAACGGCCCTGCGGGTGCAGCGGTGGATGATGAGGAACACCGCAGTGGGGAGATTCAGGATCACCAGTGCGGCGAGCGGGAGCAGGACCGCGGGAAAGGGGCTGTCCGCCGCCAGTTGGAAGAGCAGCAGCGCGGCGATACACACGGAGAAGAGAGCGGAGAGTACGGGCAGGACCCGGCCCGGCCAGGGGCTGGCTGTTTTGGAGAGGAAATATTCCGCTACACCCAGCACGGCGGTGGGGATCAGCAGATAGATAAACAGAGCCAGGGGCAGCAGAGCGGCAGCGATGTTCATGTTTGATTCGTCTCCTTTTGCTTTTTATATTCGCTGATGAGGATCTTGGCGGCGTCGAAATCCACCTTGTCGCTGACGGCCAGACGCTTGATGAGCGCCACATAGGGATCGGCGGCCCGGTCCTCTCCCAGCCTGATTTTCTGGATGAGGCGGTCCAGCCGCAGACGGACCGTGGGGTAACTCACCCCGTACTCTCCCGCCACCTCCTTGAGGGAACCGGAGGCCAGAAGAAAGCGGCGGATGAACGCCACATCCTCCTCATCCAGCTCCGCCATCCATTCCGGTACAACGGAAATTGACATTTCGCACCTCCTAATTTAATTTTGATTTTCATAATATTGATTATACACTTTAATTTTATTAAAATCAAGGGCCAAAACAAATCATACTTGCCGATTGGTTTCGATGCGTGTATAATTACAGGCAATACCCAGATGAAAAGGCAGATAGGAGGAACGACGCATGCAGACGAAGCTGTTACGTCTTCTGGAGGAGGACTGCACCCACACTCCGGAGCAGTTGGCTTCCATGGCCGATATGACCGTCGAGGAAGTCAAAGCCGAGATCAAGCGATACGAGGAAGAGAAGATCGTGCTGGGCTATCAGGCCATTGTGGACTGGGACCGCACTGAGCGAGAGAGCGTCACCGCCCTCATCGAGGTCAAGGTGACGCCCCAGCGGGGCGCGGGCTTTGACCGGGTGGCCGAGCGGATCTACCAGTATGATGAGGTGGAGTCGGTCTATCTGATGTCCGGAGCTTTCGATCTCACCGTCATCATCTCCGGGCGTACCCTGCGGGAGGTGGCCGAGTTTGTGGGTCAGCGGCTGGCCACCATCGAGGACGTGACGGGTACGGCCACCCACTTTATTCTAAAAAAATATAAAGAGAAGCACCTGATCTTTGAGAAGCAGGAGCAGCAGGAGAGGGAGCTGATTTTCACATGAATTACGATTCCATTCTCTCCAGCCGCATCCAGGAGGTGAAGCCCTCCGGTATTCGAAAGTTCTTCGACATCCTGGAGGAGATGAAGGACGCCGTCTCCCTGGGGATCGGCGAGCCGGATTTCGTCACCCCCTGGCACATCCGGGACGCGGGCATCTATTCGCTGGAGAAGGGCTTTACCAAATATACCTCCAACGCCGGCATGGCCGAGCTGCGGCGGGAGATCGCCTCCTACCTGGAGCGGCGGTTCCAACTCAGGTATGACTTTGCCAGCCAGATCATCGTCACCGTGGGCGGAAGCGAGGGCATCGACCTGGCGCTGCGGTGTATGGTGGACCCCGGGGACGAGGTCATCGTGCCGGTGCCCTCCTTTGTGTGCTACGGTCCGCTGGCCAGCATGGCGGGGGGCACTCCGGTCTATGTGGAGACCAAGGCGGAAAACGAGTTCCGCCTTACGCCCGAGGAGTTGCGCTCCGCCATTACCCCCAGGACCAAGGTCCTGGTGCTGCCCTTCCCCAACAACCCCACCGGCGGCATTATGGGCAGGGAGGACCTGGAGGCCATCGCCCAAGTGCTGCGGGGCACGGACATCATGGTGATCTCCGACGAGATCTACGCCGAGCTCACCTATGGCCAGCACCACGTCTCCATCGCCAATATTCCGGATATGTATGAGCGCACCATTGTGGTGAACGGGTTCTCCAAGAGCCACGCCATGACCGGATGGCGCATGGGGTATCTCTGTGGACCTGCACCCCTCATCAAGCAGATGCTCAAGCTCCATCAGTTCGGGATCATGTCCGCCCCCACCACAAGCCAATACGCCGCCATCGAGGCCATGCGAAACGGGGACAGGGATATCGAGAAGATGCGGGACGAGTACGACGGCCGCCGCCGCTATCTGGTGGAGGGCCTCCGGCGCATTGGACTGCCCTGCTTCGAGCCCAAGGGCGCTTTCTATGTGTTCCCGGATATCCGGGGCACCGGATTGTCCTCAGAGGACTTCTGTGAGCGGTTCCTCATGGAGGAGAAGGTGGCCGTGATCGCGGGCAACGCCTTTGGCGCGGGCGGGGAGGGCTTTGTCCGCTGCTGTTATGCCACCAGCATGAAGGATATCGCCGAGGCGCTGACCCGCATGGATAATTTCCTCACCAACCTGAAGAAGAAGCAGGCCCGTGAGCGGGGAGAATAGGTGCCCCGCCGGCGTGATTTTGAGAGGAGGACAAGCAGGATGTATCTGACATGCCTGGATATGGAGGGTGTGCTGGTACCGGAGATCTGGATCGCCTTTGCCGAGGCCAGCGGGATTCCGGAGCTGAAGCGGACCACCCGGGACGAGCCCGACTATGATAAGCTGATGCGCTATCGCCTCTCCATTCTGAAAGAGCACCACCTGGGCCTGAAGGAGATTCAGGAGACCATCGCCACTATCGATCCCCTTCCCGGAGCCAAAGCGTTTTTGGATGAGCTGCGCTCCCTCACCCAGGTGATCATTCTCAGCGACACCTTTGAGCAGTTCGCCAAGCCCCTGATGAAAAAACTGGGCTGGCCCACGCTTTTCTGCAACACGCTGGAGGTGGCCCCCGACGGGGAGATCACCGGGTTCCAAATGCGCTGCCCCCAGTCCAAGCTGACCACAGTGAAGGCCCTGCAGTCCATCGGTTATCAGACTATCGCCAGCGGGGACAGCTACAACGATCTGGGCATGATCCAGGCCAGCAAGGCGGGCTTCCTCTTCAAGAGCACGGACCAGATCAGGGCGGATCACCCGGAGCTTCCCGCCTATGAGACCTTTGACGAGCTTTTGGCGGCCATTCGGCGGGCCATGGACTGAAGATAGACGAGGGGGATCATCCACGATGGACGAGCGTTTTCGGGGCTTGGGCTTTTACCCGGCCGATATCCTGCTCCCGCAGGGCTGCGACCTGAAAAAATGGGCGGTGGTGGCCTGTGATCAGTACACCTCCCAGCCGGAATACTGGCAGAGGGTGGAGCGGTTCGTAGGGACCGCGCCCTCCGCCCTCCACCTCATCCTGCCGGAGAGCTCTCTGGACGGACCCAACGTGGAGACGGATATCATGGATGTGACCAATACCATGAGCCGCTATCTGCGGGACGGGATCTTCCGGACCTGCCCCTCCGCCCTCGTCTATGTGGAGCGCACACTGGCGTCCGGCAAGGTGCGCCGGGGGCTGGTGGGCATGGTGGATCTGGAGGAGTACGACTATGAGCCGGGGTCCACCTCCCTCATCCGCGCCACGGAGGGGACCGTGCTCAGCCGCATCCCGCCCCGGGTGGCGGTGCGGAAGAACGCCAGTGTGGAACTGCCCCATGTGATGGTCCTCGCCGACGATCCGGCAGGGACGGTCATCGAGCCGCTGTCGGAGGACAAGGCCTCCCTGGAGACGCTCTATGACTTTGACCTGATGGAGCACTCCGGACACCTCCGGGGCTGGCTCCTGGACCGGGAGCGGCAGGGCCGTGTGGCGGAGGCCCTCCGCGCCCTGGCGGACCCTGCGGCCTTCAATGCCCGGTACGGCACGGAGGCCCTCCCCGTGATGCTCTTCGCCATGGGGGACGGCAACCACTCCCTGGCCACAGCCAAGGCCTGCTATGAACGGCAGAAGACCCTGACGCCGCCGGAGCAGTGGGCCGCGCTGCCCGCCCGGTACGCTCTGGTGGAGCTGGTGAACCTCCACGACGGCTCGCTGGAGTTCGAACCCATCCATCGGGTGCTCTTCGGCGTGGAGCCCAAGGTGCTGCTCGCCGATCTCGTGGCCGCCTATCCCGGCGCCCGCGAGGGAATGGGGGAGGGCCACGTACTCCGGTATGTTCATGCCGACGGCACGGGAGCCGTCACGGTGCCCCATCCCTCTGCCCAACTGCCGGTGGCCACGCTCCAGACCTTCCTGGACCGCTGGCTGGGAGCGCACGCCGGGCGCATCGACTACATACACGGCGCGGATGTGGTCCGCTCCCTGGCCTCTCAGCCGGGGAATCTGGGCTTCCTCCTCCCGCCCATGGGCAAGGAGGCGCTCTTCCCCACCGTCATCCACGACGGAGTCCTGCCCCGAAAGACCTTCTCCATGGGAGAGGCCCAGGACAAGCGGTTCTATCTGGAGGCCCGCAGGATTCGATAAACAGCGCTTTGGAAAGGAGCGTATGGTCATGCCCAGGCTCACGGTGGAAGCGCCGGCCAAGCTGAATCTGACCCTGGATGTGCTGGGCAGAAGGAGCGACGGCTATCACGAGCTCAGAATGGTGATGCAGTCGGTGGCCCTGGCGGATCGGATTACTCTGGAGACCGGTACGGGCGGAGGCGTGCGGGTGCGCACCAATCTGAGCTTTCTCCCCACCAACGAGAAAAATCTGGCCGCCGCCGCCGCTCTGCAGTTTTTGGAGGACTGCGGCCTCGACTGCGGCGGACTCTCCATCTCGGTGGAGAAGCATATTCCCGTCTGCGCGGGGACCGGCGGCGGCAGCTCGGACGCCGCCGCCGTTCTGCGTGGCCTCAACCGCCTCCTCGGTGCCGGATATTCCGGCGAGGCGCTGGCCCGGCTGGGGGAGCGGGTGGGCTCCGACGTGCCCTACTGCGTGCTGGGCGGCACGGCTTTGGCGGAGGGGAGAGGTGAGGTTCTCACCCCACTCCCGGCGCTGCCGCGGTGCCACGCCGTCCTCTGTAAGCCGGCTTTTTCCATCTCCACGCCCGAGCTCTTTGCACGGGTCGACGGGGTCAAGCTCCGCCACCGCCCGGATACCGAGGGGATGGTGGTGGCCTTGGAGGGAGGAGACCTGGGAGGCGCGGCCCGGCGGATGTACAACATCTTTGAGGATGTGCTGCCCCCCCGGCAGGCGGAAGAGATCTCCGGCATCAAAAATGTGCTGGTACAGCACGGGGCTCTGGGGGCCAACATGAGCGGCACCGGGCCCACCGTCTTTGGACTTTTTGAACGCGCCGAGGATGCCGCACAGGCTTGGGAAGAGCTGCGCGGCACATACCGGGACACCTTCCTCACCGAGACCCTCTGAAGAGCGATCGGAAGCGCCGCGGGCCGCCGCGGCGTATTTTATGTCCGGGACATTCCAAAACGGAATGGAGGCCATGCCAGATCCGTGCGTGACCTGGGCCCCGGAGTAAGATAAAATAAAAGTGCAGAAAGAGAGAATAGGTGAACACATGCTGGATCAAGACCAAGAATTGAGATTTTGTAAGGCCAGGCGGGCCGTCATCGAGGGGGAGTTCCAGAACCTGAATCCGGAACAGCGCCGGGCGGCCCTGGCCACCGAGGGACCTCTCCTCCTGCTGGCGGGGGCGGGCAGCGGCAAGACCACCGTGCTCATCCACCGCATCGCCAACCTGATGAAGTATGGCCGCGGGTCGGACTGCGATGAGGCGCCCGCCTGGGCCGCCCCCGCAGACCTGGCCTTTCTGGAGGGCTACGTCCAGAACCCCGATCCCGCCCAAAAGGCGGAGCAGGAGCGGCTGTGCCGGGTAGACCCGGCGGTTCCCTGGTCCATCATCGCCATCACCTTCACCAACAAGGCCGCCGGCGAGCTGAAGGAGCGGCTGGAGCGGATGCTGGGGCCCGCGGCCAACGACATCTGGGCCTCCACGTTCCACTCGGCCTGTGTGCGCATCCTGCGCCGGGACATCGAAAAGCTGGGCTTCCAGCAGTCTTTTACCATTTACGACTCCGCCGACTCCGAGCGGGTGGTAAAGGATATCCTCAAGGACTTCAACATGGACGACAAGGCGTTCCCTCCCCGGTCGGTCCTCGCAGCCATCTCCCGCGCCAAGGACGCCATGAAGTCCGGGCCCGCCTATCTCCAGGAGTGCGAAAAGATGGGAGATTTCCGGCTGACCCGGATCGCCAAGCTCTATGTGGAGTACGAGCGCCGCCTGCGGGAGGCCAATGCGCTGGATTTCGACGACCTCATCCTGGACACGGTGCGCCTGCTCGAAGAGCACGAGGATGTGCGGAGCTACTACCAGAACAAGTTCCGGTATGTCCTTATCGACGAATACCAGGACACCAACAATCTCCAGTACCGGCTGGCCGCCGCCCTGGCGGGCAAGTGGGAAAATATCTGTGTGGTGGGCGACGACGACCAGTCCATCTACCGCTTCCGGGGGGCGACCATCGAAAACATCCTCTCTTTTGAAAAGCAGTACAGGGGTGCCAGGGTCATCCGTCTGGAACAGAACTACCGCTCCACCAAGAATATTCTGGAGGCGTCCAACGCCGTCATCAAGCACAATCTGGGGCGCAAGGGCAAGGAGCTGTGGACCCGCCATGACGCCGGGGACAAGGTCCAGGTCTACACCGCCATGAACGAGAACGACGAGGCCCAATATGTGGCCTCCCAGATCCTGACCGGCTTCAGCCAGGGCAGGAAGTGGCGCGACCACGCCGTCCTCTACCGGATGAACGCCCAGTCCAACCAGATCGAGCAGGCATTCAAGCGCAACGGCGTCCCCTACCGCATCATCGGCGGCATCCGCTTCTTCGACCGGGCGGAGGTCAAGGATATGCTGGCCTACCTCTGCGCCCTCAACAACCCCGCCGACGATCTGCGTCTCACCCGGATCATCAATGTACCCGCCCGGGGTATCGGGCAGAAAACGGTGGATACCGCCCAGACCCTGGCCGTACAGGAGGGGAAGAGCCTCTGGGAGATCATCAAAAACGCCCGGGCCTACCCCGATCTCCAGAAAGCTGCGGCCAAGCTGGCCCAGTTCACCGATATGATGGAGGAGCTGCGCGCTCTTGCCGGGGAACTCGACCTCCCCAACTTCTACGAGGAGGTCCTGGCCCGGACGGGTTATGCCGTGGCCCTGGAGGCCAAGAACACCGTGGAGGACCGCACCCGGCTGGAAAACGTGCGGGAGCTTTTGACCTCCATCAACAGCTACATAGAGAACGCGGAGGGCGGGCCCTCGCTCTCCGGATTCCTGGACGAGATCGCACTGTATACCGATCTGGACAATCACGACCCCAGCGAGGACTGCGTGGTCATGATGACCATGCACTCGGCCAAGGGCCTGGAGTTTCCCGTGGTATTCGTGGTGGGCGTGGAGGAGGGGATCTTCCCGGGGAGCCGCGCCATCGGCGACGACGAGGAGATGGAGGAGGAGCGGCGGCTGTGCTATGTGGCCATGACCCGCGCCAAGGAGCGGCTCTGTCTCACCTGCGCCGGACAGCGGATGCTCTTTGGACGCACCTCCGCCAACCGTCCCTCCCGCTTCGTGGGGGAGATCCCCGGCGAGTACGTGGAACAGAGCGGACGGAACTTTCTCTCGGAGCCGGACGACGCCGCCGGACGCTGGCAGTCTCCAAGGCCGGGCGGCATGTCCGCAGACCGGCCGGGCGTGTATGGTGGCCATGGGGCCGGCGGCTACCAGAGACCCGCACAGGGCGCGCGCCCTGCCTATGGCGGCGTCCGCTCCGCCCCGGCGCCCCGCCCCGGAACGCCGGCGGCCCGTCCCAGGCCGGATGCCGGCGCGCTGCCCGCCTTCCAGAAGGGGGACACCGTGATCCACAAGGCCTTCGGCAAGGGGATGGTCACCAGCGTGCAGCCTATGGGGGGAGATGCCCTCATCGAGATCGCGTTCGACTCCGTGGGCACCAAACGGCTTATGCTCAAGTCGGCCCGGCAGCATATGTCCAAGGCGTAAGCAGACCGGCGGACCGCCCGCAGGCGGTCCGCCGGTACAAAAACGGCCCCATCAGAGCAGCTCGGTGAAGCTGCGGATATAGCGGTCGCTGTTTTTTCGCATCTCCTCCTGGTAGGAATCGTAAAAGGAGTCGTATACCCCCACCACAGTCATACCGGCCAGCCGGGCGGCGGCACAGTTGGAGGGCGCGTCCTCGTAGAGCGTGCAGTCTCCGGGAGAGACCCGGAGACGCTCTGTGGCGATGCGGTAGACCTGCGGGTCCCGTTTTTCCAGCCCCAGCTCCTGAGCGAATACGATCTCCTCAAAACAGTCTGTGAGCCCGTGGCGCTCCAGGGCGGTTCGGCACAGCGCCGGCACGCAGGCGGTGACGATGGCCATGCGCTCCCCGCCGCGGGCGCAGCGGGAGAGATAGTCCCGGGCACCCTCCTTCATGGGGACATGGGCGTAGGCATCCCCGGCCATGGAGAGCCACTCTTCCATGATTTCCTCCGGGGTGAGGTCCAGGCCGTAGTAGTCCCTGGTGAATTCCGCCGCTACGGGAAAGATGGAGTGGCCCACGGCGTAGGTGTACTCCTCGGTGGGGGTAAGGCCGTGGCGCCCGAGAAAACGGAGGTCCACGTCCACCCAGATCCCATTGGAGTCGATGAGGGTGCCGTCCAAGTCAAACAATTTCATAGATAAAACCTCCAAGGAAAATCGGCGGCCTCTTCGGCGTAATCGATGCCGATCCGCTTTCCCACATGGATTTGTTCCGGAGTCTCGCCTGCGTCCCAGAGGAAGAGGGTATCTCCCGTGAGATCCAGGCCGTTCTGCGCTCTGGTCAGGGAAAAGGCCCGGCACACCTTGCCGGGGCCGTTCAAAAAGTTTTTCCTCTGATAGGGCGTCAGCGCCGAGAGACCGCAGCCGAACCGGTTTTGCGCCATGAACTCCGCGCCCTCCGCCGCCTCCACCGCCCGCAGCAGCACCGCACAGGGCTCTCCCTCCGGCTCCGTGACAAAGTTGAGGCAGTGGTACATGCCATAGATGAGGTAGAGGTAGGCCGTGCCGGGAGGAGAAAACAGGGTCTGCGTCCGCGGGGTCCGCTTGTAGCCGTAGGCATGGCAGGCCTTGTCCATCCGGCCGATGTAGGCCTCGGTCTCGGTGATGCGGCCGCAGAGCGGCACACCGTCCACCCGGTGCACCAAATATTTGCCCAGCAGGTCCCGGGCCACCAGAAGGGTGTCCCTTTCATAAAAGTCCCGCGTCAATTTCGGCACAGCGACCACCTTCCTCCGCGCAGTATGTACCATCTTACCATAGCAAGGGAGAGGAGACAACCCATGAACGAATCCGTACTGAAAAAATTGGCAAAGCCCATGCTGATCCTGGCCCCTATCATCTGGGGCACCTCCTTCGTGGTCATGAAGCACTCGCTGGACAGCTTTACCCCCTTCTATCTGCTGGCCTTCCGCTTTACCGCCGCCGCCGTCGTACTGGGCCTGGTGTTTTGGAAGTCCTGGAAGGTGATGGACCGCGGCTACCTCAAGGCGGGCTTTCTTATCGGCACCATGCTCTTCCTGGCCTATGCCTTCCAGACCTTCGGCCTGGACCGCACCACCTCGGGCAAGAATGCCTTCCTCACGGCAGTATATTGTGTCATCGTCCCCTTTTTATACTGGGTCATCGCCCGCAAGCGTCCGGACAAGTGGAATATTCTGGCCGCCGTTATCTGCGTGGTGGGCATCGGCATGGTCTCCCTGTCCAACGAGGGCGGGGCGCTGAGCATCAACTCCGGCGACGCTCTCACGCTGGTGGGCGGGTTCTTCTTTGCTGCCCATATCGTGGCGGTGAACAAATACGCCGAGGGGCGGGACATCTTCCTCATCACCACCCTCCAGTTCGCCTTTTTCGGGGCCTGGAGCTGGGTGGGGGCCCTCCTCTTCCGGGAACCCTTCCCCACGGACCTTTCGGGGAGCGCCGTCTTCGCCATGGTCTATCTGGTGATCTTCTCTTCCTGCGGGGCGCTGCTGTTCCAGAACATCGGGCAAAAGTACACCGCGCCCTCCACCGCAGCGGTCCTCCTGTCCCTGGAGGCGCCCTTCGGCGTGCTGGCCTCCATTGTCGTGGGGGAGGAGGACCTCAACGCCGTGATGGTGCTGGGTTTTGTGCTCATCTTTGTGGCCGTCCTGTGCTCGGAGACCAAGTTTGAGTTCCTGAGGAAAAAGACGCCCGCTGAAACGGAAAAAAAGGGTTGACAATGGCCCCGGCTCTGCGTATAATAACCTATAAGCAATAGCGATCAAACCTGTGACGGAGAGAAGTACCCGGTGCATTCCAATCTTTAGAGAGTCCCGGATGGTGGAATCGGGATGTGCGGAAACCGGCGAATGGACTCCGGAGGGCGGCTTGAAAGGCGGTTTCGCCCAGTAGATGCCGACGGGGCCCCACCCGTTATCCATCGGGCACGCATGATGGTGCGTGAAGCGAGTGGACGCGCAAGCGTCAATTTGGGTGGTATCGCAGAAGTGTTTTGAAACGCTTTTGTCCCAGAAATGGGACAAAAGCGTTTTTTTTACATGCTGCTGGCTCCATCTGCCGCCCAAAACTCAAAAAAGGAGAAAACTACAATGAAAAAGCTGAATCTGAAGAACACCATGTCTCTGACCGCCGCCGCCGCGCTGACCCTATCCCTCGCCGCCTGCGGCTCCGGCTCCGGTTCCTCCACTCCCGCGCCCGCCGACACCGCCGAGCCCACCGGACAGGGGGTGTCCGGGTATAAGATCGCCATCGTTCAGCAACTGGACCACGCCTCCCTGGACGAGATCCGCCAGGCGGTGGAAGCCGAGCTGGACGCCAAGGCGGCGGAGCTGGGCATCGCCATCGACTATACGGAGTTCAACGGCCAGAATGACCAGAGCCTGCTCAACCAGATCGGCGCCCAGGTGGCCGGCGAGGGCTATGACGCCGTGATCCCCATCGCCACCCTGGCGGCGCAATGCATGGTCAATGCCACCGAGGACCTGGGCACCCCCATCATCTACGCCGCCATCAGCGACCCCGCCACCGCGGGACTCACCGGCATCGACCGGGTCACCGGCACCAGCGACGCTCTGAACACCGCCTTTGTTCTGGACATGATGTTTGCCCAGGACCCGGATATTCAGACCGTGGGCCTGCTGTACTCCCCCTCGGAGCCGAATTCCGAGACGCCCATTGCCGAGGCCAAGGAATACCTGGATGCCAAGGGAATCGCCTATGTGGAGCGCACCGGTGTCAACCCGGATGAGATCATTGCCGCCGCGGCCAGCCTGGCAGGCGAGGCGGACGCCGTCTTTACCCCCACCGACAACAGCGTGATGGCCGTGGAGCTGACCATTGCCGAGACCTTCATTGAGGCGGGCGTGCCCCACTATACCGGGGCCGATTCCTTCGTCCGCAACGGCGCATTTGCCACCTGCGGCGTCAACTACACCGAGCTCGGGGCCTATACCGCCGATATGGCGCTGGAGGTACTCCAGACCGGCGTGGTGCCTGAGTACCACGTGATGGACGGCGGCATCATCACGGTCAATACCGAGACCGCCGCCGCGCTGGGCGCCGATTACGCCGTGTTCAGCGATATGGCCTCCACCGTCAGCGAGGTGGAGACCACCGAGGACTGAAACGGGAGAATGTCTGACGGTCATACCCCTGCCGGGTCCGGCAGGGGTATGACCGCGTGAAAGGAGAAAGACCCTCATGCTCACCATTGTACAGACGGCCCTAGAAGCCGGGGTGATCTACGCCCTGGTGGCGCTGGCACTCTTTTTGAGCTATACCATCCTGGATATCGCCGATCTCACCACCGACGGCGCCTTTACGCTGGGCTGCGCCGTGTCCGCCACGGTCTGCCTGATGGGCCACCCTGTTCTGGCTCTGCCCATGGCCATGCTGGCCGGGGCCGCCGCCGGTTTTGTCACCGCCTTCCTCCAGACCAAGCTGGGGGTACCCTCTATCCTGGCGGGCATCATCACAAACTTCGGGCTCTATTCCGTGAATCTCACGGTCATGGGGTCGGCCAACGTGAACCTCTACAAAAGCGACACCATCTTTTCTCTGGTCAAGGAGACCGGCTTTGCGGGGAGCTGGCACAAGCTGCTGGTGGCCTCCGTGGTGGTGCTGGCTGTCTGCGTGCTGCTGGTGCTGTTTCTGGGCACCCGGCTGGGGCTGTCCATCCGGGCTACGGGGGACAACACCGATATGGTGCGCGCCTCCTCCATCAACCCGGTCTTTACCATCACGGTGGGCCTGTGCCTCGCCAACGCCATGACCGCCCTTTCCGGCGCTCTTATCGCCCAGTATCAGAAGAGTGCGGATATGAATCTGGGCACCGGCATGGTGGTGCTGGGGCTTGCAAGCCTCATCATCGGACAGTCCGTGATCTCCCGGGGCAAGAGCGGGATCTTACGGGGCGTCGTCGCCGTGGTGGTGGGCAGCCTCATCTACCGGGCCATTTATGCCGTGGCGCTGAAGTTTAATGTCACCACCTATCTCAAACTCATCACCGCTGTCATTGTGGCCCTGGCCATCGCCGCCCCGGCTCTGAAGGATTATTTCCTGCTCCAGCGCCGCAAGCGGGCGGCGCTGTCGGAGAGGAGGCGGGGCGCATGCTGAAGCTGAGCGGGGTCTCCAAGACCTTCAACCCCGGCACTGTCAATGAGAAAAAGGCCCTCACCGATGTGGATCTGCGCCTGGAACGGGGAGATTTCATCACCATGGTGGGGTCCAACGGCGCGGGGAAATCCACCCTCTTCAACGCCATTTCCGGCGTTTTCTTTGCCGACGCGGGCTCTATTGTTCTGGATGGGGAGGACATCACTTTCCAGCCGGAATACCGCCGCAGCCGGGAGATCGGACGGCTCTTCCAGGACCCCATGAAGGGGACCGCCCCCCATATGACCATTGAGGAGAACCTTGCCTTGGCCTATCTCCGCGCCGTCAAGCACCAGCGGGCCTTTTTCAGCCGGGTGAACAAAGAGGACAAGGCCTTTTTCCGGGAGCAACTCTCCCTGCTGGGGATGGGGCTGGAGGACCGGATGCGCCAGCCGGTGGGGCTCCTCTCCGGCGGACAGCGGCAGGCCCTCACTCTGCTGATGGCCACCATGGTGCCGCCCAAGCTGCTCCTTTTGGATGAGCACACCGCGGCTCTGGACCCCGGGACGGCGGAGAAGGTGCTGGCCCTCACCAAGGATATCGTGGCCCGGCAGAACATCACTTGCCTGATGGTCACCCATAATATGAAAAACGCTCTGGAGCTGGGAAATCGTACACTGATGATGGACGCGGGGCGTATTGTACTGGACATTGGAGGCGAGGAGAGGAAGGGGCTCACCGTGGAGGACCTGCTCTCCCGTTTCCGGGCCGGCGCGGGAAAGGATCTGGACAACGACCGCATTCTGCTCTCATGAGCGCGCAGGGGCCTGTGGCAAGATACGCGAAAATACCGAGGCCGAGCCCAAAAGGGCTCGGCCTCGGTATTTTCGTGGGGAAGCGTGCTCCGCCGGGTGACAACGGATACGAGTGGAGACGGAAACCCGTTACCACGCTCCACTGTACTGAAGGGTCACACTGCTGCTCTGGGCGCCCAGGGCCATGCAGTCGGGGATGCTCTTTCCACGCAGAAGTCCAAAGAGAAAGCCGGCGATGTAGCTGTCCCCGGCCCCCATGGTGTCCACGACGCGGCAGGGGACGATGCCGTACTCGTAGAACTGAGAACCATCATAGGCCATGCTGCCCGCCTCGCCCCGCGTGGCCACCGCCACCTTGGGCCCGCGGGCCTGCATAGAGCGGAGAAAGGTCCGCAGAGTTTCGCCGTCGGCTCCGTCGTAAGAGAAGAAGGCGTAGTCCACATAGGGGATGGCTAGGTCCAGGGTGGGGTCGGTCCGCTTGTCGGCGAAGTCGAAGGCCACCGGGACGCCCCGGGCGCGGAGCGCGGGCAGGTCTCCGGCGATCATGCCCCACAGCCCGGTCACCACCAGGTCATGGGAACAGAGAAAGTCGATGTCCTCCGGGGTGAGGCGGAACCCGGCCATGACGCCCTCTTCGTAGTCGCCAAAGACCCGATTGCCGTTTGCGATCTCCACATGGGAGACGGCGGTGGCCCCGGGAGCGGTCTTGAGGTGGGAGACATCCACACCTTTGGAGGCCACGGCGGCGCGCATGAGGGACCCATACTGGTCTGTACCCACCACGCCGGTGTAGGAGGCGTTGCCCCCCAGCCGGAGGGTATAGACGGCCACATTAACAGGATTTCCGCCGGGGTAGGCCTCCCCGGTCCGGTCGTAGACGTCCATGCAGTTGTCGCCCACGGCGGCCAGCTTGATTTCTTTGTCCATTGGCGTCACCCTTTCTTAATGGGGGAGCAGAGCCCGCACGCGCTGGAGGGCCTGCTTGGCGTACAGGGAGGGCTCATTGCGGTAGGATGTCACCAGCTCGATGGTGGCCCTGCCCCGGTACCCCCTGACCTCCAACTCCTCCAGCAGCTCCGGCAGGGGGATGCAGCCGTCGCCTGGGATCAGATGGCTGTCGCTGTTCCCATCGCCGTCCACCAGATGGAGGTGGGCCATCCGCCCGCCCAACTGATCCAGATAGTTCGTGATGGGCTCCCGGATGACCCAGGGGGGCACCACATCGCACATACCCATAAGAGCGGGAGAATCCACCTTCTCCAGCGTCTCGGACAGCTCCCCGGCAGTGGTGCAGACATTGGTCTCATAGGGGGTGAGGGCCTCCAGCAGAATGGTGTGGCCGATGGACTCGGCGTGATCCGCCAGTTCCCGGAGGCAGCGGACGAGACGGCTGCGGAGCTCCCTGCGGGAGGCGGTGTAGCCGCCGTGTCCGGTGGAGATGAGGGTATGGTCCGCGCCCAGCGCTTTGCCCATGTTGAGGCAGAGCTTCAGATAGTCCAGGGCGTCTGCGCGCTGGAGCTCACTCCCCAGCATGTAGTTGTACGGATAGGCATTGTGCTCGGGGGTGTAGACCCGCACGGGCATCTCATGGCGCTCGATGAGGGCCAGAACTCCGGAAAGCTCTCCCCGGGCCAGGTCGGGGGCGAAGGCGTGGGGCCGGCCGCCCCAGAGTTCGATATAGTCGTATCCGAAACGCCTGGCGTCGGCGAAGGCCCGCTCCAGGGGGTAGTATTGATAGCCGCTGGTGAACATGCCCAGCTCCATAAGCATCCTCCTGACAAGCGGGGCCGCCCCGTGCCGCGGCATCCGGAGCGGTCCCGCTTGATCTGCTCAGTAGTCCAGTCTGCGGTAATACCGCCGGATCTCCATGGGGTGGCAGTTGATGGCCTCGATGTGGGCGTCGATGCGCTGGGTGACGGCGTGGGTCACCAGATGGGAGAGATTCCCCCGAAAGCGCTCGTCGATGCCGGGCAGAGCATAGTCCCTGGAGTCGATGACGGTGTAGTTGGCGCACACCCTGGGCAGGAATCGGACCACCCGCTCGCTGAGAGGGCGCTGGGAATCCTCGCCCACAAAGACCGTCACAGGGGTGTCCCGGTCCACGATCTCCAGCATGCCGTGGAAAAATTCGGAGGAGTGGATACTCTTGGTCCGGATCCAGTGCTGTTCCTCCCAGTAGCACATGGCGTAAGAATAGGTGGAGCCGTATTGATTGCCGGCGCCCACGAAGTAGTGGAGTTTGTCGTCATGGTGCTTCTGGGCGAAGGCCAGGCCGAAGGCGTCGGCCGCTTTCTCCACCTCCGCCAGGTCCACCGCGAGGTGGGCGTCCAGTTGGGCGTAGTACTCCTCATATTCAGGAAACTCGCCGTGGCGGAACATCAGGCGGTCGGCCACCATGAAGAATTTGAGCTGTTCGTTGGCGGGATAGGCGATCTCCCAGTCCATCCGCTTGGCAAGCTCCGTGGTCTCCACGTCGATGAAGCCCAGCACCCTGGCCCCGTCGGCCTGTGCCTTTTTCACGGCGTCCACCATCTCGATCGTGCTGCCGGTGACAGAGGAGATGACCACCACCGTGCCTTCGCCCACCCGGCGGTTGCCGGTGGTGAGGTACTCTGCGGCATTCTCCACAAAGAACTCCAGTGTGGAGCGCTCCTTCATGTGGACCTCGGCCTGGAGGCAGGAGGCGTAGGTCCCTCCAATGCCCAACCAGCAGATGTTCTTGAAGCCGGCCCTGCAGATGTCATCCACGATCGCCTCGATCCGTCCCCGCAGGGCCAGGGCGCCCTGGACGCTGGCGATCTGTTTTTCTTCGTCAAATTTCAGCATGTTGTCGTCTCCTCCTGGCGGCGGGAATCACTCGCCGACTTTCAGCTTCTGATAATAGTCATTGTAGATGGTGAGGGCGTCGCCCACGTCCTTCTGGAAGAATACGTTCTCTTTGTAAGAGAAGTCGCGGGCGGGGTCATTGCGGTAGGACTCGGAGGCGGCCGCCACGGCGGCGTCGTTGGGGCAGGAGTAGGGGAACTCCTCCAGGTTTTTTGCCATGACCTGGGGGTCGGTGATGTAGTTGAGAAACTTTTCGGCCAGATCCACGTGCTTGGCGCCGGTGGGGATGACGTAGAGATCAAAGCCCAACTGCACGGGATCGCTCTCGAAGTCGGCCACCTTCAGTGTGTTCTTGTCGCCCAATTCGCTCATGGCCCAGGAGGCGTTGCCGTCATAAGTGAGGGCCACGCAGGCCGTGCCGTTGGTCAGATTCTGCTCGGCGGCGCCGTAGGCCACCACGTTGTCGTTATACTTGGTCAGCCACTCGTAGGCCGCGGCGATCTCCTGCTCGTTGGTGGAGTTGGGGTCATAGCCCAGGGCCACCAGGGCGATGGGGAACAGGTTACGGGCGCCGTCGATAGTGCTGATCTGGCCCTTGAGGGCGGGGTCGATGAGGTCGTTATAGCATGTGATCTCGATGGGGCAGGTTTCGGTGTTATAGACCACATAGATGTAGTTCATGAGATAGGGGACGCAGTAGTCCTTCGCGGTCCAATAGGCCTCGTTGATGTTGGAGGAGTTGGGGATATTGTCCAGATTGAGTTTCTGGACATAGCCGCCGGCCACCAGGGAGTCCATATAGGCGTCACAAGTCATGATGAGGTCGTACTCCTGGCCGCCGCCGGCGGTCAGCTTGGTGATGGCGTCGGCGTTGTCGCTCATGTAGGAGAGGTTGATCTTGCAGTTGTTCTGGGATTCGAAATCAGCGATGAGCGCGTCGGAGATGTACTGCTGCCACATGTAGATGTTGAGCTCTGTGCTGGCCTCGGCGGGCACGTCGGTGGCGTTGCCGCCGGCGGGGGTGGAGTCGTTTCCGGAGCCGCCGCATGCGGCCAGGGGGAGGGCGAGGGCAAGAGACAGGGTGAGAGCAAGGAATCTTTTCATGCTGTTTTCCTCCTAAATATGAATGATGGGGCTGACGAATATGCCGAACCGCCGGAGGCGGCAGAGGCCGGGAGCGGTCAGACGACGCTTCTCCGCTTGACGAGGGCCTTGACGCCGTTGCTCAGGAGCATGCCCGCCACAATGACCAGGATCATGATGGTGGTAAGAGCGTTGACATCGGGGGTGATGCCGGACTTGTTCATGGAGAGAATGAGCACCGGAAGGGTGGAGTTCTTGGCCCCCGCCAGCATATTGCTCATGACCACGTCGTCAACGGAGAGGGTGAACGAGAGAAAGGCGGCGGACATAACGCCGGGCATGATGCTGGGCAGAGTGACCCGGAAGAAGGTTTGGATCCGATTGGCACCCAGGTCCATGGAGGCCTCCTCCAGTGTGTCGCCGTCGCCGCTGATGCGGCCCTTGATGGTGACCACTGCGTAGGGGATACAGAAGGTACAGTGGCCGATGAGGATGGAGCCCATGCCCAGGGAGAGGCCGAGGTTCATAAAGATGATGAGCAGCGCCACGGCGAGGACGATCTCGGGTACAATGATGGGCACATAGAGCATATTGTTGACCAATTTTTTGCCGTGGAATTCATACTTCTTCAGGCCAAGCGCCCCGAGCGTACCGATGACCACCGAGATGACCGTGGCCAGCACGGCGATGATAAGGGAGTACCAGAGGCTCCCGATGAGCGCGGAGTTGTGGAAAAGCTTGCCGTACCACTGCGTGGTAAAGCCGTTCCAGTAATAGTTGTACCGCTGGTCGTTGAAGGAAAAGACCATCATGACCACGATGGGAATGTAGAGCACCGCGTAGATCAGGATGGCGTAGACCTCGCCCAGGATGGCGGCGGTCCGCTTATGCCTTTGTACCTTGGAGAGCTTTGCCATCTCAGACCACCTCCATGTCCTCGATCTTGGCGAATCGGGTGTAGATGAAGATCAACAGGCCCGTGATGACCAGCAGCAGCACAGACAGCGCCGCGCCCAGGGGCCAGTTCCGGATCGAACCAAACTGGTTCTTGATGATGTTGCCGATGTAAAGCACTTTGCCGCCGCCCAGGATATCGGAGACGGTGTAGATCCCCAGGGAGGGGATGAACACCAGAATGATGGCGGAGAAGATGCCGGGGAAGGTGAGGGGAAGCGTCACCTTGAAAAAGGTCTGCGACGGCGTGGCCCCCAGATCGGCACTGGCCTCCAGAAGGGACTTCTGAAGCTTCTCAATGGAGCTGTAGAGAGGGAGCACCGCGAAGGGGAGCATGTTGGTGATAAGCCCCAGGACCACCAGCCCGTCTGTATAGATGAAGGTGATGGGGCGGTCGACGAGACCGGTCCACTGGAGAAAGTTGTTTACCGGACCGCTGGTCTGGAACAGCAACAGCCAGCTGTTGAGCCGCATGAGGGAGTTGGTCCAGAAGGGGATCATGATGAGCATGATGAGCCTGGAGGCCACCTCAGGCGGCTTGCGGGCAATATAGTAAGCGAAGGGATACCCCAGCCCCAGGCACAGCACTGTGGTGAGAAGGGCGGCCTTCAAAGACTTGAGGATGACCTTGAAATAGGTGGCATCCAGCAGGGTCTGGTAGCTCTCCAGGGAGAACTGGTAGACCACGTCGCCGAACACGCCCCGGGACATAAAGCTGATGTAGATGATAAAGAGCATGGGAAGGGTGACGAAAAGGATCATCCAGATCGAGACCGGACCGGCCTGGGCCAGGGCGGGGATGGTCTTGCGGCGCATGTCCCGCTTTCGGCGGATGGCCTGGAGGTCGCTGGTGCCGCTCGGCTGCTTGCTCATACCCGCACCCCCTTATGTATGAGACTTCTTGATGGGCACTGACTTCTCCGGCCGCCAGGAGAGATAGACCTTGTCGCCCTCGTGGGCGTTTGCATCCTGCTCAAACCGGGAGAGCTTGAGCTCGGTGCCGTCGGCCATGTCCAGGGCCGTCTTGACCACTGTGCCCATATAGGTGAAGTCCTTGATCCTCGCGGGGAGATCGAAGCCGTCGGCGCTCCTCTCGCCGGCCTCCAGATACTCCGGCCGGATGGAAACATGCATCTCTTCGCCCACCGCGAAGCCGCTGCCCCGGGTGAGCAGCTTTCCGGCCGGGGTGTCCACCCGGAGCAGATCCCCCTCCACCGCCGTGACGGTGCCGTCGAAGATGTTGGACTCTCCGATGAACCCGGCCACGAACCGGGTCAGAGGGTGGTCGTAGATCTCCATTGGAGTTCCCAACTGCTCGATGACCCCGGCGTTCATGACGGCGATGCGGTCAGACATGGTGAGGGCCTCCTCCTGGTCGTGGGTGACGTAGACGAAGGTGATGCCCAGTTTTTTCTGCAGGCGCTTGAGCTCGATCTGCATCTGCTTGCGGAGCTTCAGGTCCAGGGCGCCCAAGGGCTCGTCCAGCAGGAGCACCTTGGGGCGGTTGATGAGGGCGCGGGCGATGGCCACCCGCTGCTTCTGGCCGCCGGAGAGCTCATCAGGCTTGCGCCTTTCATAGTCGGTCAGTTGTACCAGCTCCAGCATCTCGGCGACCCGCTGCCGGATCTCATCCTTGGGAACCTTTTTGATGGTGAGGCCGTAGGCGACGTTGTCGAATACGGTCATGTGTGGGAAAAGCGCATAGTTCTGGAATACGGTGTTCACGTCCCGCTGGTAGGGCTCCTTGTTCTCGACCCGTTCCCCCTGGACTTTGATGATGCCCGAGGTGGCGTCCTCGAATCCGGCGATCATCCGCAGCGTGGTGGTCTTACCGCAGCCGGAGGGCCCCAGAAGAGTGAGAAATTCGCCTTCGTAGATCTCCATGTTCATTTTCCGGACCACTAGATTGGAACCAAAGCGCTTTTCCACATCGATCAGGGATACGATTGACTCAGCCATGTGTGTCCTCACCTCGTTTTTGTACAGAATAGCTAAAACAAATCATCTCGGCACATAAATTTTTACGTCTCCCTTACTTGCCTGCCATAATAGCACACATTAAAACCAATATCAACCTATTTTAATAGATATGAAAAAAATAATAAGATACCAATTTATAATTATTAAAATTGTATTTGACAAAGAAGAGGCCAAAATAAAAGAGCAAACCTAGGGAATAAGGAGACGAAGTAACACGCTGCCGCATATATTGGTATCAAATTGATAAATACATATATGATGTTGTGGTTTCTAAAAAACTGTGGTATGATGACCATATACTCCGGAAGGATCAGAGGCCAAAGGGGGCTCACACATGACGCAGGACTACAGGCCCAGACCCAGAGAACTGGCGCGGGAACTGTTGAACGGATATCTGGTGGAACATCAGCTCCAGTCGGGGGACCGCCTGCCCTCGGAGCGGAGCCTGTGCGAGGCGTGGGGGCTGAGCAGGTCGGCGCTGCGCAGCGCCACGGCCCGGATGGAGAAGGACGGCGTGCTGTGCTCACGGCCGGGCGCGGGCACCTATGTGGCCCAGCGCAAATATACCCGGAACCTGCAGGGTCTCTTGTCGCTCAGCCGGTCCGCCTCGGAGCAGGGACGCAGGGTCACGACCCGACTGCTGGATCTGAAGCGGATCGAGTGCGACAAGACGCTGGCCAAGCGGTTTGGACAGGTGCTGGGCTACCCGCTCTATAAGGTGGCCCGCCTGCGTATGGTTGACGGGGAGCCGCTCATGGTGGAAACGGCTTTCCTGCCTGCGGAGCGGGTGGAGGGCCTGGAGAAATGGGACCTGGAGCGCGGCTCTCTCTTCGCGGTGTTGGAGGAGGCGTACGGTCTCATCCCTGAGCAGGGCGAGGAGAAGGTGAGCATTACCTATGCGACTACGGATGAGGCCGAGCTGATGGGCATCGAGGAGGGCGCACCCCTCTTCTGGATCGTCAGCCAGACCTATGACCAGAACGGTGAGCTGCTGGAGTACTGCCGTGCTGCGGCCCGACCGGACCGCCTGCGGATCACCAGTGAGCTCAAGCGGCGGGACGCCGCCGAGAGGGGAGGCGACATCCATGAGGCATGAGGAGGCCATCGGGCCCAACTCTCCCCTCTACCTCCAGCTCCGGGAGCTTATCCGCGGCAAGATCGAGGGCGGGGAGTATCCGCCTGGCACGGCGATCCCGTCGGTAGGTACGCTGGCGGAGACCTATGGGATTCACCGGCTGTCGGTCCGTTCCGCCATTTCAGCCCTGATCGGAGAGGGGCTCTTGAAGAGCGTTCAGGGCAAAGGGATCTTTGTGGTGGGGGACAAGCTGGAGCGCGATCTAGAGACTGTGGGCGGGTTCCGGCAAAATATGCAGGCCAAGCCGGAGAGCAGGGTGCTGGTCAAGGCCCTGCGCCCCGCCGGTGTGGTATACGGTGCGCTGCTGGGCTGCGCGCCGGGCGAGCCGGTCCACTACATCAAGCAGGTCAGTTATGTAAGCGGCGAACCGGTCTCCCAGGAGGAGACCTATATCCCGGAGGCGCTGCTTCCCAACCTGAAACAGGTGGATCTGGGCGTGTTCTCGGTCTACGAGGCGCTGGAGTTCTATGGCATCCGGGTGGCGCGCAGGGAGCAAAGCCTGGAGATCACGGAGCTCGACCCCATGGATGCCCGGCTCCTGAACGTCGAGCCGGGCCGCGGCGTGCTGGTCCTCAGCAGTGTCAGCTACGATGAGGAGGGTCGGGCCGTGGAGTTTACCCGCTCCTACACGCGCGGAGACAAGTGTACCTTCAGCGTCCGCTACCAAAGAGAGGGCTGAGGTGTACAGCCGATGTGACGGGGGCGCCGCATATGCCGCGGCGCCCTCATTTTATTGTCAGCGGGGAACGAATGTGGTATTCTGTGGAGGAGAAGAATCCAAAAGGAGAGAAAACATATGGAACTCAAACAGATCGCCAGCTTTCAGGTGGACCATCGGAAGCTCACTGAGGGAATGTATACCTCCCGCGTGGACGGAGATGTGACCACCTACGACATCCGTATGGTGCGGCCCAACTGCGGGACGTATCTGGGGTATGGCGCCATTCACAGCTTCGAGCACCTCTTTGCCACCTATGTCCGCAGCGGGGCGCTGTCGGACCGGGTGATCTATGTGGGCCCCATGGGCTGCCGTACAGGATTTTATTTTCTGGTCCGTGGTCTGGCGCCGGAACGGGCCATCGATCTGGTCCGGGAGACCATGGCCTTCATCGCGGGCTATGAGGGCCCCATCCCCGGCGCCTCCGAGGCCGAGTGCGGCAACTACCGGGAGCAGGACCTGGAGGGGGCCCGGGCGGCGGCACAGAAGATGATCCCCATTCTGAAAAACTGGACCGTGGCGCAGCTGACCTATCAGGCCTGACGCGGCATGGCCCCTTCCGCGCGGGGAGGGAGACGCCCTCGGAGAGGGTGTGGGGGATGGAAAAGGCCCTCTTTGACTACGGCGTCTCGGGGGCGGCAATGGGGCGTGTGGACGATTTGCAGACAGAGCCTGCAATTTGGAAAGGAGAAAAAAGATGTTGTTGGTATGGTACCCCAAATGCACTACATGTCAGAGGGCCAAGGCGTGGCTGGATGCGCACGGCGTGGCGGCGGAGACCCGGGACATCAAGCTGGAAAAGCCCACGGAGGAGGAGCTGCGGCGGTGGCACGCCATGAGCGGACTGCCCCTCAAGCGGTTCTTCAACACCAGCGGGCTCCAGTACAAGGCCCTGGGACTCAAAGATAAGCTGCCCGGCATGTCGGAGGATGCGCAATTTGCCCTTCTGGCCACGGACGGTATGCTGGTCAAGCGGCCCATTCTGGTGGGAGAAAACTTTGCGCTCACCGGCTTCAAAGAGGCCGAGTGGATGGAGCGGCTGGAACAATAAGGGGAGGCACGGCAATGCTGGAGACCATGGGAAAGCGGGCCCTCGGAGCCTTTGGGGCCACGGTGGGAGTTCTGGTGGTGTGCGGACTGCTGCTGGGCTTTGTGGAGGGAAAAAGCACGGAGCTTCTCTATCGCCTGTTCGGATGGGGCGGGGTCCTCTTTACCGGCGTGGCCGGGACTCCAATCCATGAGCTGGGGCATTATCTCATGTGCAGGCTGTTTGGGGTCCGGGTGACCGAGGTGGCCCTCTTCCGCCCGGTGGCGGGCCGCGCAGACGGTGTTCTGGGGTATGTCCGGTACGCCTATGACCCGGGAAGCCTCTGGCAGCGATTGGGCTGTTTTTTTGTGGGCATTGCCCCCATGGTGCTGGGCGTGGCCGCCATTCTCCTGATTCTGAGGCTGATTACGCCGGAGGTATTTCGCTCCGCCGGCACCCGGCTCGCCGGAGCCCTGGGGGCGCGCAGGGGGCCCCTGGCCCTTCTGGGGGCGGCCTGCTCCGGTTTTTTCAGCGGACTGTTCCGCCTGCGGGGACTTGGGATCCTCCGGGGCATGCTGTGCCTCTATCTGGTGTTTTCCATCAGCACGCACATGACGCTGAGCCTCGCCGATCTGCGGGGCGCCGCCGCGGGGCTGGCCGTGGTGGCGGCACTCTGCCTGCTGTTCGGCGCGGTCTCCACGCTGCTTGGGATCGAAGTGAACGCCGCCCTCAAAAAGACCGCTGTGGTGATCGCCTCCTTTTTGGCGGTGGGGCTGGCCTTTGCGCTGCTCTCCCTGCTGGTCTCAGGCGCCGCATATCTGCTGCTCAGCTAGAACGGTCGGCGGGCCTTGACAAGGCGCAGGGCGAAAGAGTAAAATAGCTCTGTTTCTTTCGGGCAGGTGCAGGAAAAAAGAGAAAATATTGGAGGAGACAGCATGAAAATCGGCAAGCGGATCGCCGCCCTCGGGGCGGCGGCGGTTTTGGCGGTCGGCCTGGCCGCCTGCGGCGGGGTCACAAAGGACGACGCCACCGTGTACGTCAAAGGTCAGATCGATTCCACCTATTTGGGGCAGTACAACGAGGACTACCTCAAGCTGATGGACATGACCGAAGCGGAGGCTGCGGAGGACTATGAGTGGAACCTGGGTGCCGAAGCCGACTGGTTTATGGACTTTGCCAGCATCTACCCTTCCGATGAGACCAAGGAGAAGGTGGTCGAGCTCTACAAGGAGATCTACGCCAAGTGTAAATATACGGTCCAGCCCGCCAGCAAGCTGGACAACGGCAACTTTGCCGTGGAGGTGCTGGTGGAGCCCATGGATCTCATGGTGCAATTTCAAAACACCGCTGATCTGGACACGGTCTGGACGGAGGTGACTGCCTCCGAGGGCATCACCAGTGACGAGCAGATCAACGCGATGTCCGATGCGGAGTATGAGGCCCTGGAGGCCCGGTATGCGGACAAGGTCATTGCGCTTGTCCGGGGGCTGCTGCCTGACGTGGGATATGAGACGGAGCAGTCCTGTATCATCCAGCTCAAGCTCAATGACGAGAACGTCTATGAAATGGTGGGCACGGACTGGCAGAATTTGGACGGCATGATGATCGACTACTATGGGAGCTACGCCCAGTAAAAATGTGCAGGATCATGACAAAGGAGGGCGGCTCAGCCGCCCTCCTTTGTCATGATATGGAGCTCCAGCCAGTCGAGAACATCCTGGTAGACAGTATCGCGGTTGATCTCATTGAGCATCTCATGCCGCCCCCCGGGGTAGAGCTTTACCGTCACGTCCCGGCATCCCGACTCACGGAAAAAGCCCGCGACCTTCCGCACGCCTTTTCCACGGGAACCCACGGGATCGGCGTCGCCGGAAAAGAGATAGACCGGCGTATAGGGGTCCATGCGCCTGAGATTTCGGGGGTCCGAGATGAACTGGAGCCCCTCCATCATGTCGTGGAACATGCCCACAGTGGGGACGAAGCGGCACATGGGGTCTCGGACGTAGGCATCCACCACGGCCTGATCCCTGCTGATCCAGTCGGCGCTGGTGCGGGTGGGCCGAAACTGGCGGTTATACGCCCCCAGGGACAGGGCGGTGACCAGCCCGCTTACGTGGTTCCCGCCCTTTATGCGGAGCAGAAGGCCGGAGAGTCCGCGGCCGAAGGCCACCAGAAAGGGCGGCTCCTGCCCGGTGCCGGAGAGGATGCAGCCATCCACAGTGCCGGGATAGTCGATGAGATAGGTCCTGACCACAAAGGACCCCATGGAGTGCCCCATGAGGAAGTGGGGGAGACCGGAAAACCGCTCCCCCGTCAGCTCCCGAAGGGTGTGGGCGTCGTGAACCAGATAGGTCCAGCCGTTTTGCTCGCCCAGAAAGCCGTATTCCCGGCGCCCACGGGCGGTTTTCCCGTGGCCCAGATGATCATGGCCCACCACGGCGAAACCGTGATCCGACAGATAGGCGGCAAAGCTGTCGTACCGGCCCATATGTTCTGAGATCCCGTGCACCAACTGGACCACGGCCCGGGGGCCGCTCTCCTCCGGCAGCCACCGAAGGGCATGGATCTGATGCCGTCCGTCACTGGAAGGATAAGAAAATTCCTCTCGCAAGGCCATAGCAATCGAGCTCCTTTTGTGATAAACTAAAAAAACCACTTTACTCAGTGTAGTCTGCCCGCACCGCCGCGTCAATAGGCAAAGCGGCGGGATTACGGGACGGACTGGAAAGGACCTGACGGTATGAATGTGATAGAACGTTTTTTGAGGTATGTCTCCTTTGATACACAGTCCGCAGAGGACTCTGACACGGTACCCACCACCGCCAAGCAGAAGCTTCTGGGGGCGGCGCTGGCGCAGGAGCTCACCGAGATCGGGCTCCACGGGGCAAAGATGGACGAGTACGGCTATGTTTACGGCTGGCTCCCGGCCACCGCGGGCTGTGAGGGTATCCCCTGCGTGGGGCTCATCGCCCACATGGATACCTCGCCCGATGCGCCGGGGGATGGCGTCAAACCGCAGATCATCCATTACGAGGGGGGAGATATCCCCCTCTCTGAGCGCGTGATCATGCGGGAAGCGGACTTTGAGAGTCTGAAAAAGTATGTGGGCAGGGACCTGATCGTCACAGACGGGACCACCCTCCTCGGAGCGGACGACAAAGCCGGCGTGGCCGAGATCCTGACCGCCATGGAATACCTGGTCAATCATCCGGAGCTGCCCCACGGGCGGATTGCCGTGGGCATCACGCCCGACGAGGAGGTGGGCAGCGGCGCGGACCATTTTGATGTGGAGGGCTTTGGGGCTGCAGCGGCCTATACCGTGGACGGCGGAGAGCTGGGGGAGCTGGAGTATGAGAACTTCAACGCCGCCTCGGCCCGGGTCACCATCCGGGGCTTCAACATCCACCCCGGCTCGGCCAAAAACAAGATGAAGAATGCCTGCCTCATTGCCATGGAGTTTGCCGGTATGCTACCCCCAGCGGAAACCCCCGCCCACACCGAGGGATACGAGGGCTTTTATCATCTCAATCGGATGGAGGGGGACGAGACGGAGACCCGGCTGAGCTTTCTTCTCCGGGATCACGACCGTGTCCGCTTCGAGGCGCGGAAAGAGCGGATGAATTTGATCGCGGCCTATCTCAATGAGAAGTATGGCCCCACCGCCGTGCAGGTGGAGCTCAAGGACTCCTACTATAACATGCGGGAACAGATCGAGCCCCATATGTATCTCGTCCACCGGGCCCGGGCGGCCTTCCAGAAGGCCGGTGTGGAGGCGATGGAGGTTCCCATCCGGGGCGGGACCGACGGGGCGCGGCTCTCCTACATGGGCCTTCCTTGCCCCAACCTCTCCACGGGCGGCGCCAACTTCCACGGCGTTATGGAGTATATTCCCGTGTATGCCCTGGAGAAGATGGTGGAAGTCCTGGTCCACCTGGTGACAGAGGGCAAGTGAAAACGCGGGAACCTGTCCGCTCTTTCCGGAACCATCTCTTTCGACAGATTGAAAATGCCTGGGGCGGCGTACCGCCCCAGGCATTTTTGCTGTGTCGGATCAGCCGCTGCAGCCGCAGCCGGAATCCCCCGTAAAGAAGTCCGCGCCGAAGGGCAGGCTGTCCGTCGTCGCCAAATCGGAAGCGGCGTCGGTCAGGGCCGTGGAATTTGTGGACCAGTTGGACGTGCAGACCCAGCGGCAGCGCCAGGTGGGATCGCTTCCGCTGGAATTTCCAGATCCATTCCCGGTGCAGCCGCACCCACAGTCCCAGCGGTTGCATCCGCAGCCGCACCTACAGCCCCAGCGGTTGCATCCGCAGCCGCACCAATTGGAATTGCTCCAGCACATAACCTGTTCCTCCATCTCAAATATTGCGGAGAGCCTCCGCAGAAATATCCTATGTTCCCGACCGACGAAATGCGACAGAGTATTCTGCCCTCGTGACCGGCCGGACCTCCCGGGCGGATGGGATCGTTCGGAATCTCCTGAACGATCCCGGGGAGAAAAGGAAATGGAAAAAAGCCGAAAGGGTATGGCCTTTTGAAAAGTTTGTGGTATAATAAAAAACAAATAGGTAATACCATTTTCAAATGTGGGTGGACCGATCTGCGGCTCTGATTTGCGTGGGGACGCTGGAGACAGAGAGGCCGGAGAGCCGGGCCCCCCACGGGGGAGAAGCGTAAAAACGCAGGAAAGAGCGGAAGGAAAAGAATGAAAGAGGAAAGCGTGCAGCAAGGAAAGGCCTATGAGCGGGTCATCAGCTATATCAAAGGTGAAATTTTAAAGGGCGACCTGAAGCAGGGAGAAAAGCTGCCTCCGGAACGGGAGTTGGCCGAGCAGCTCGGCGTGGGGCGCAATTCCGTGCGGGAGGCGCTGCGGACACTGAGCTTGATGGGGTTCATCTCCAGCACCCAGGGGGCGGGAAATTTCGTCTCCTGCGACATTGAAAAAAATCTGGCGGAGTCCACCCAGATGATGATGCTGCTGGGGGCGACCGACTATCGCCAGGTGAGCGAACTGCGGCAGGGCTTGGAGAGCCAGACCGTGCTGCTGGCGGCCGAGCGGGTCAGCCCCGCGCAGCTCAGCGAGCTGGAGGATATTGTCTGGCAGCTCCGGGATGAAAATGATTTGGAAAAGAGCGCCGCACTGGATAAGCGTCTGCACTACCTCATCGGCGAGGCGGCGGGGAATCAGCTCATTATGGTTATTCTGCGGGCTATGAGCGAGACAGTGGACAGCTTTATCAGTCATATGCGGGAAAAAATGATGCTGGATGAGGGGTATCGCAAGCGGCTCCAGGATACTCACCAGGGGATCGTGCTGGCCCTCCAGGATCGAAACGGAGTGGAGGCAGCGCGCATGATGCGGGAGCACTTCCATGTGGTGGATTCCGCTATGGTGGACCTTTTTTGACAAAAGCAAGAAAACGAGGCCCGGCTTCCGAAGAAGCCGGGCCTCGTTTTGTTCACTTTGCCGCGCAAAGCGAGCGGAGACGGCCGGGGGGTGGCCGTTTTGTCTCACAGCCCTGAAAGCGGAGGCGCCCGGGTACAAAGCGTCAGAACGCGCGTGAAAAACAGCATCTGTCCCGCCGTTTTTCATTCCGTGACGGCAGGACCGCCCTCCTGCCAGAAGCGGACGGTCTCCGCCCAGGCCGCGGCATTTTCTCCCGTTTGAGGTCTGGGAACGAGCCCCATCTCACCGGTGAGGAAATCCCCCAGCCAAGCGGAAAAGAGCGCCGCCCCGGCCCGGTTCAGATGGCCGGGGTCATAAAAGTGGAGAGAGGGCTCCAGCCCCGCTGCCTCCACCTCCTCGCTCCAGTCAAAAAAGCGGATATGTGCATCCAGATCGGCCACATCCGCCCGAATGGCCTCGCGGACCTGAGAGGGAAGCTGACTGTAGGTAGGGTGAAAAACCACTGCCAGCGGAATGCCCCGGTCCGCACAGAGAGAAGCGATGCGTCCCAAGTCCTCCAGATTGGCACGGTAGACCGCCTCCTCTTGAACGTCGCGGAGAAAGGGTCCGTCGCCGATGGCATCGAAAACCCCGTCCACAGCGGTATAGCCCTTGCACTGGTCGGCCAGGGGAGGAGCGAGCGCCGACCGGAGCTCCCCGAAGGTGGCGGTCTTCCAGCGGCTGTGGTAAAAGTACAGGTCAAACAGCAAACCGGTGCGCAGCTCCGGCTCGGAGGCGGTGAAGACGGCCCCCAGCTTGTTGAGGCCGGCGGGGAGGTATCCCACATTGACCTGGGTGTAGTTCTGATATTTGGCGAAATGGAGCGCGGAGGCTTCCAGCACTACGGCGGACGGACGCTGGGTCTCCAGCGCCTGGCGGAGGTACCAGTAGGTCTGGGAAAGCGTCTGTTCCGGGCCGGCCAGCACATAGCCGGTCAGGCCGGTTTCATCGTAGATCACGGCGGGATTGACGTCGCAGTAGGCATAGGAGCTGCCCAGCCAGAGATAATCCAAGCTGTCCTCTGGCTCCCCCAGATAGGGGCCCCACACGGCGCCGTAGTTGGTGCGGACGGGGCGCAGCGCTGTGGAGGTCAGCCCGATGAGAAGCACGGCCAGCAGCAGAAAGAGCACGGCGAAACAGAACTCCCGCACAACCGCTTTCCGATTCATTTCACCGCCCCCTAAAATTTGAAATAGATGAAGTCCTGGGGATCATAGCCGGTGCCGTAGATGCCGCAGATGAGGACCGCCAGCGTCAGAGAGAGCGCCAGAGCCCAGCGCAGGGGACGGGGCAGGCGAAGAAAACCGGTCCACAGGTCCACACGAAGAGAGGCAAGATCCACAGCTAGGAGGAGCAGAATAGCGAAAAATGCCACGACGAGCTCCGGCCGGTCCAGCCCCCAGGCAGTGACGGGATGGGTCAGCCAAGGGCCGGTAAACATGTTTTGGAAGATAAAAAGGGCGTGGGTGAAGGAGCCGCCTTTGAAAAAGACCCAGGCGACGGTGCTCAGAAGGAAGGTGATCCCGACTTGGAGCAGGACAGTGAGCCGGCCGTCCTCCGTCAGGCCCAACCTGCCGCGCACCCGGGTGCGCAGATCGGCGGTAAGACCGCCGATCACCTGATAAAGCCCGTTGAGGAGCCCCCAGGCCACAAAGGCCAGGGCGGAGCCGTGCCACAGGCCGCTGACGGCAAAGACGATGAGGAGATTTGCATACGTTCTCATCCGCCCTCTGCGGCTCCCGCCCAGAGGGATATAGAGGTAGTCCCGGAACCAGGAGGAGAGGGAGATGTGCCAGCGCCGCCAGAACTCCCCGATGGAGCGGGAGAAGTAGGGCGTGCGGAAGTTTTCCATCAGCCGGAAACCCAGCACCTGGGCGCAGCCCAAGGCCATATCCGAGTAAGCGGAGAAGTCGCAGTAAATTTGAATGGAAAAGGCGGCAGCGGCCGCGATGACCTGGAGGCGGCCAAACTGATCCGGCGCGGCATATACGGTGGTGACCAACATGCCCAGGCGGTCGGCGATGACCAGCTTTTTAAAAGCCCCCCATAAAAAGCGCAGCAGTCCGCTGCGGAAGCCGTCATAAGAGAAACGGTGGGGTTTCCGGAATTGGGGAAGGAGGGTGTCCGCCCGGCCGATGGGGCCGGAGAGCAGGTAGGGAAAGAAGGAGAGAAAGAGGGCAAACAAAAGGAAGCTGCGCTCCGCAGGCCGGTTCCCCCGATAGACGTCGATGAGATATCCGGCCGCCATGAAGAGGTAAAAGGAAATACCGGCGGGGAGGATGAGCTCCAGGGCAGGAGAGGTAAAGGACAGCCCTGCGGCGGAGAGGAGCCGCTCCAGCATGGAGAGAGCAAAGCCCAGGTATTTGAATAGAAACAGCGTTCCAAACAGCAGCAGGAGGAGGAGCGTCAAGACCCGACGCCTGGCCCGTCCCGACTGCCCTTCCAGAAAGCGGGCGCCGGCGTAGGTAAGGGTCAGGGCGCAGAGAAGAAAGAGAAAGGAGCCTGCGCCGGCACAGAGGTAAAAATACCAGCTGCTCACCAAAAGCCAGAGATTTCGGGCCCGCTGAGGCAGCAGGAAATAGAACAGCGTGACCAGGGGAAAGAACAGGAAAAATCCCGGAGAGAGAAAGCTCAAGGGCGGACACCTCCAATAGGGCGTGGAACTGCATGCGGATATTCTACCGTAAATCCGGCGAAATAGCAAGGCGGCCATACGGGGGCAAACGCGGTGCAGCATTGATGAGAGAGAGGGCCGGAGACTGTCGCGGGCTGGGAAAAGAGCTGCTTTTCCGAGTTTGAGCGGCAAAAAACGTGAAAAGGCCGCCGCTGGGCCGCACCGCCGCGGTCGATGCGGCATACCTTGTGGTAGAAACGGTATTGGAGGGTAGGCCAATGACAACGGAACCACAGGTCCGATTTTATTTGGGGGCGAATTCCCCGGCAGGTTTCTATTCGCTGTACGATCAGCTCATCGACCCCGCTCAGGCGGCGGACATTTTGATCCTGAAAGGAGGCCCCGGCTGCGGCAAGTCCACCCTGATGAAGCGGGTGGCCAGGCAGGCGGAAGAGCGGGGACTGGATGTGGAGTACATACCCTGTTCCGGAGACCCTGACTCCCTGGACGCCATCGTTCTCCCACAGAAAAAAGCCGCCATCGTGGACGGCACTGCGCCCCATGTGGTGGAGCCCAAATATCCCGGCGTGGTGGAGCGGTACGTCAATCTGGGCGACTGCTATGACCGGACGGGGCTGGGGGATGTGCGAAAAGAGATCATGGAGGCGATGAAGGGCTACAAGGCCTGCTATCAGCGCGCCTACCGCTGCCTGAACGCGGCGGCGGAGATATCCTCCGACATGCGGGCCATTGCGGCTTCGCCGGCGGTGGAAGCAAAAATTGCCAAGCGTGCCAAGGGTATTTTATCCCGGGAAGTACGCAGAAACGGGACGGACAGCGGGAAAGTGAAGCAGCGATTCCTGTCCGCGGTCACGCACAAGGGGCTCCTCTGTGAATTCGGCACGGTGGACCGGCTGTGCAAACGGGTCTACGAGCTTGCGGACACCTACAGGCTGGGACACCTGATGCTCTCCCATCTGCTCGCCGGAGCGGTGGCGGCAGGACATGATGTCATCGCCTGTCCTTCGCCCATGGAGCCGGACCGATTGGAGCACCTCATTGTGCCGGACCTGTCCCTGGCTTTTGTCACCAGCAGCCCCGCGCTTCCCTACGAGAAACGACCTTACCGCCGGATCAGGATGGACGCAATGGCGGATCTGGAGGCGGTGCACCGCAGCAAGGCCAGACTGAAATTTTCCCGCAAGGTATCCGCCGCCTTGGTGGACGAGGCGGTGGAGTCCCTGGCCCAGGCCAAGGCCATGCACGACGAGCTGGAGGCCCTGTACAATCCCTATGTGGACTTTGATCAGGTCCACACGATGGCAGACGGCATCGCGCGGGAGCTCCTCGCGGAGTGAATGCAAAAGGCCGCGCACCTGTTGGGTGCGCGGCCTCTTGCACGCTGGGGGCACTGAGCGAAGAAAGCGCTGGGAGGCGAAGAGGGCGTTTCAGCCTCTTCACCGGCGGTTGGAGAGCTCCCTGCGGACCGCTTTGGCGATCAGCTCCTGCCCCTCAGGAGAACTGAGGGTATCCAGCACGGCCGCACGGAGCAGATCCCGAAACTGTTTCCCCGAGAGGAGAGAGTCCAGCACAGTACCGTGGGTTTCGCCGACGCTCTCCCTGGGGCACCTCGCAGCGGGAGGCGGGGTGGGAACAGAGACAGGGGGCTCCTCCGCATAGGCCGCGTCCATCCAATTGTCCTGGCGGGTGCGGTCACTGCTCTCGCCGCGCAGGTAAAAGGCGGAGACGCCAAAATAGAAAGCAATTTTTTCCTGCTGTTCGCGGGTGGGGGTTTGTCGTCCTGTTTCAAACTTTTCCACCGCATTTTTGGGAAATCCCAGTTCTGCGGACAGGGCGGGACGGCTCAGCCCGCGCTCGGTGCGCAGCTCTTCCAGACGCTGTGCCAATGTAACCATGGTAATCGACCTCCTTGCAGCCAAACGGATCAAACGCAGCGCAGTTGATTCAGCAGGCACCATTATAGCAGAACGGAGGGAAAAGACAAGGTGCGGGACGGACTCGCAGATGTTCCGGACGCTAATTTCCCTCCAGAAGATCGGCCAGCAGCCCGAGCCCGCGGGAAAATCGCTCCGGGCTCTCATAGGCGTAGGAGAGCCGCAGCGCGCTGGTACGGCCGAAGCCATAGAGTGTACCGGGGTGGAGCAGCAGCCCGCGCTCCAGCGCGCGCTGGAAAAGACGCTCCGTGGCGGCCTCCGGCCTGGGGCGCAGCCAGATATAGAATCCGCCCGAGGGCAGGAAATAGTCTGCGAGGGAGGCGAAGCGGCGCGTCAGGAGAGCTGCGGCGGCGTCGCGGCGGGCCCGCAGCGCGGCGCGGAGCGCCGCCAGGTGGGCGTCATAGGCCCCGCTTTCCAAGAGTTCCAGAAAGGCCCACTGGGAGAGGGAACTGGTGCCACAGTCGGTTTGGCTCTTCACGTCCGCCAGACGCTGGACGACCGATTCCGGACCCACCAGCCACCCCAGGCGCAGCCCCGGGGAAAGGGTTTTGGACACCGTGCCCAGATAGAGGATGCCGCCGGTCCGGTCCAGCGCTTTGATTGGAGCGGGGGGCGGGGCGTCCAGCCACAGTTCGCCGTAGGCGTCGTCCTCGATGACGGGAAGGCGGCGCTCCAGACACAGTTGAAAGAGTTCCTCCCGGCGGGACTGTGGCATCGTGGTCCCGGTGGGATTTTGAAAGGTGGGGATGGTGTAGAGAAGGCCGCTGCGGGTGGCGCAGGGGGTGAGCGCGGCACGCAGCGCGCCGGGGCGCAACCCCTCGCGGTCCATGGCGAGCCCTTGCAGGCGGGCACCGGCGGACGGAAAAATCTGAAGAGATTTGAGATAGGTGGGAGACTCGGCAAAGACTGTGGAGCCGGACTTGAGCATGGAGGCGGAAATGAGCTGAAGAGCCTGGATCGCCCCAGAGGTAATGAGCACGCAGGAGGGAGGGAGCCGGATACCGCGCCGCTCCAGCCGGTGCGCCACGGCCTCTCGCAGTTCCGGCAGCCCCGCGGGAGGCAGATAGCCAAGGGCGGGAGCACGGGCCGCCGCTCTGCTCAGCGCCTCTCCGATGGCCTCCCGCGGAAAGAGCTGAGGGGAGGGCTCACCGCTGCCCAACCGATAATATCCGGGCTGGAACTCCAGGCGGAATATGGTTTGAATGGTTGGGGTGTTTGCAGGGAAGGGGCCGGCATGCAGATAACGTCCCCAGTCCATTCCACCCCCGGCCATACGCAGGGACCAGGTGTTGCTCCCTACCCGTGTCCCACCGCCGTAGTCCGCCTCCAGCACGCCGAAGGAGGCGAGTTCTTCCATGGCCTGGACCACTGTGCTGCGGTTCAGGCCGAGCCGCTGGGCCAGGACGCGCTGTGCGGGGAGCCGGTCACCCACAGCCCAGTCGCCGCAAGCGATCTTTCCACTGATATAATCTGCCAGCTGGCGGTAGAGGGGGAGAGGAGAGCCGCGGTCCGGAACCCAGTTGAAAATCACGTCGGACATAGGAAACGCCTCCTGTGCGCCTGCGCGGGATATCGGCGGTGGGGTGGGGGAGAGGGGGCCTTCAGGAGATATGACGGCCGAACCCACCGCCCGTCCGGACGATGATATACTTGGTTGGGGGAAAAGTCAAGCCCCACAGGGAGATCGGCGGTCGAAAAGCGTATGCGGCGGGGCGGAGGGACAGGACGGCATCTTTTCTGATATGAGCATGCTCATGCTGTGAAAAAAGTACATTGGAGGCCGGACCTGAAGAGGGAGCCGGCCTCCGATGTATTTGAAAAGGCTCTGCAGGCAGGCATTGACATTTCCGACGAAGGCCCCCTATAATGGAGATACTGGAAACCAATTGAAGCGACAAGGAGGGACTGCCATGACGCCGCTGCTCGCCCCCCTGGTGGGGGATGCGCCTACCATTACGATCATCGGCCTGTGCAAGAATGCCGGCAAGACCACGGCCATGTGCCGGCTCATCGAGGAGCTGTCCGGGGAGGTGCTGGCCATGACCTCGGTGGGCCGGGACGGGGAGCGCACCGATGTGGTGACCGGCACGGAGAAGCCGGAAATCTGGGTGCCCGAGGGCACGTTGTTCGCCACCGCGCGGGGAATGCTCCCCCTGTGTGACACGACCCTCCAAGTGGAGGGAGTCACCGATGTGATGACGCCGCTGGGGGCGGTGGGGATTTTCCGGGCGCTCAGCGATGGATTTATCCAGTTGGCCGGTCCTTCCGCCGTCAACCAACTGGCGCCGCTGTCCCATACCTTCCGCGCCATGGGGGCCAGGCGGGTCCTCATCGATGGGGCTGCGGGGCGAAAATCCCTGGCGGGTGCGGAGCCCGGCGCCTGTGCTATTTTGTGCGTGGGGGCATCCATGGATGGCGGTGTCTCCGCCATCGCCGCCGAGACCGCCCATACCTGCCGGCTTTTTGCCACACCGGAGGCGGAGCACACGGGGCTGTGGTCGGCCTTGAGCCGGGAGACCGCCCGCTACGCCCTGTATACCTTGGAGGGGGAGCGCCTCCCGCTGGCGCTGGAGGAAAATGGACAGCCCAGGTGGCACGAACTGCCGCGGGAGAAGTGTGTGCTCTGGATCGGTGGCGGTGTCACCGGGCCCACCCTGCGCACTCTGGCGCGGCGCGGAGCACCCATTGTGCTGGCGGCACCGGATGCCACCCATTTCCTCTGCGACCGCACCTCCACCGAGACCTTTCATCGCTGCGGCGGGGAGCTGCTGGTGCGTCAAAAGCTGACCATCGCAGCCGTCACCGCCAACCCCTGGTCGGCCTACGGCAAGCATCTGGACGGCGCGGAGCTTCTGCGCGCGCTGCGCAGCGTGGTCACGGTACCCGTGGTGAACGTGAAGGGAGAAAACTGACCTTTCCGGACCGAAATAGAATGCTTTTGAGGTGAATATACATGAAACTGAATTCGCAGCTCAAGGAGGACACCGGCTATAGCTGGGTCATGACCCGGGTGGAGCCCGCCTCGCCTTTCGGCCACGCCTTGGTGCGCAATCCCAAATGGTACGGTCCCGGAGAACAGGACAAGCTCGAGGCGGAGTTTTCCCGCGTGGATACCCTCCTGAATCTGATGGGGGAGGGTTCCGTCCTGCTGGAGAGCATCATCCACATCCTGTCCGAGTTCCATGATATCCGCAATTCCCTCAAGCGGCCCACCAGCGCGCCCATGGACGAGGTGGAGCTGTTTGAGGTCAAGCATTTCCTGATCTATCTGGAGCGCCTGGCGGAGGAGTGCGGCAAGCTGCCCCGGCTGGAGGGGCTGGAGATCCGGCCCATGGACGCCGCACTGAATCTGCTGGACCCCAGCGGACGCAGGCTGCCCGCCTTCTCCGTGGAAAATGCCTTTGAGCCCGCTCTGGAGCGGGTCCGGGAGGAGAAGGCCCTGGTGGAGAACGCCCTTCGGCAGACGGAAAAAAAGGGCCGGGATGATCTGATGGCCCGCCGCCGGGAGCTGGTGCTCAAGGAGGACCGCCTGGAGTTGGAGGCGAGAAAGCGGCTGACCATGGCGCTGCTTCGGGACAGGGACACCTTCCTCTCCACCATGGAGGACATCGGGCGGCTGGATCTGGTGCTGGCCAAGGCGAAGCTGGCCAGGCGGTTCTGCTGCTGCCGCCCGGCCATCACTGCGGAGGCAAGGGTGGTGGCGGTGGATATGATCCATCCCGAGGTGGCCGACCACCTGAAGGAGCGGGGCGGCGAATTCACATCGGTCTCCCTCACACTGGAGCAGGGGGCCACCGTCATCACCGGCGCCAATATGGGCGGTAAAAGCGTCTCCATGAAGAGCCTCACCCTCAACCTCCTGCTGGCGCAGACCGGCTTTTTCGCCTTCGCAAAGGCCTTTTCGGCGCCGCTGTTCGACAGCGTCTCCCTCATCTGCACGGACCGCCAGTCCGTGGAGCAGGGCCTGAGCTCCTTCGGAGCCGAGGTGGCGGCGCTGGGCGACGTGCTGCGGCAGGAAAAGGGCAAATTTTTCTACGTGGCGCTGGACGAGTTTGCCCGGGGCACCAATCCGCGGGAGGGCGCGGCCCTGGCCAGAGCGTTGGTGGAATATCTGGGCCGGCTCAACTGCGTGGCGCTTCTGACGACCCACTATGACGGAGTCTCCGACGCGGCCAGGCGGCACTACCGGGTGGCCGGACTGGGGGCGCTGGATACCGCCGCCATCCGGAAGGACGAGGCGCCGCTGGACCGGCTCTCCAGACTGATGGATTACCACCTCATCGAGTCCGAGCCGGGGGAGCCATGTCCCCGCGACGCGCTTAGAGTCTGTAGGCTTCTGGACCTGGAACCGGACCTTATGGAAATTTTCTCAAAAAATAGTTGACAAACCTAAACGGCGTGCTATAATAGATTTTGTTAAAAGTACATAACAACAATTTAATAATATGGTGAATAGAGGCGCGGTGCGCCAGGTAGCATCGTAATGCAAAGGGTTGGCAGGCCCGATGAACGATGGGAATGGGACCACCGCCGAAGGGGTAGGGACGCTGTTGGGTACTACTCCTGCGTCGTACGCTCAGTGCGTACGGAGTGTCATGACTACATGGTGCGCTATTTACATGCGGGTGATTTCCCGGATGTAAATAGTGCGCCTTTTTATTCTGCGTCATGAAGCGCTGTTCGTTTTCCGCCTTTGGGCGGAAAGCGGGCGGCGCTTGTTGTTTTTTGGGGTCCAATAAGATTTACATAAAAATTTTTAAATTTGGGAGGGCTTACCAATGGAAGAAATGAAATCTCTGCTCCGGCTCCGCATGAGCGCAAAGGACGCCCATTACGGCGGAAATCTGGTGGATGGGGCTCACATGGTCCATCTCTTCGGCGATGTGGCCACCGAGCTGCTCATCAAATGCGACGGCGATGAGGGCCTTTTCTGCGCCTACGACAACGTGGAATTCCTGGCGCCTGTCTATGCCGGCGACTACATCGAGGCCGAGGGTACCATCACCAAGATCGGCAATACCTCCCGGAAGATGACCTTCGAGGCCCGCAAGGTCATCATCTCCCGCCCCGACATCAACGACTCCGCCGCCGATGTGCTGGCCGAGCCTGTCGTGGTCTGCCGCGCCTCCGGCACCTGTGTGGTGCCCAAGGACAAGCAGCGCATTGCCCGATAAGAAAGGAGCGATCTCGTGGAGAAACTGATCATCACCGCCGCCATCTGCGGCGCCGAGGTCACCAAGGAAAACAATCCCGCCGTCCCTTACACCGTCGATGAGATGGTGCGGGAGGCCAAGAGTGCGTTTGACGCGGGCGCGGCGGTCATTCACGTGCACGTCCGTGAGGACGACGGCACGCCCACCCAGGACCGGGAGCGGTTCCGGGTGGTCATGGATGCCATCAAGGCAGCCTGCCCCGGCGTGATCCTCATCCCGTCCACCGGCGGCGCAGTCGGCATGACGGCGGAGGAGCGGCTCCAGCCCACCGAGCTCTTCCCCGAGATGGCTACGCTGGACTGCGGCACCTGCAACTTCGGGGACGACGTGTTCATGAACGATATGCCCACCATGCGGGCCTTCGGCAAGCGCATGCTGGAAAACCACATCAAGCCCGAGTACGAGTGCTTTGAGATGGGTCACCTGGACACGATCCTGAAGATGGCGAAAAAGGGACTGGTCCCCGGCGACCCCATGCAGTTCAACTTTGTCCTGGGCGTCAGTGGCTGTACCCCCGCTACCGCCGGCAATCTCCAGTGGCTGGTGAACGCCATTCCTGCCGGGTCCACCTGGACCGCCACCGGTATCGGCCGCTTTGCCTACGAGCTGGCGGCAGCGGCCATTCCCATGGGCGGCAACGTCCGCGTGGGTTTTGAAGACACGGTATATCTCTCCAAGGGCGTCCTCGCCAAATCCAATGGCGAGCTGGTAGCGCGGGTGGTTGAGCTGGCCAACCTGCTGGGGCGTCCCGTCGCCAATCCCGCCGAGGCCCGTAAGATTCTCAGCCTGAGCTGAGTTTCTGATACAATTCCCATTTCCCAACTGCTTCCCATTTCCCATTTTTCCCAATCCCAGACCGGGCGGGCGCGATATGGGGACCCGCGTTTTCACCCTGTCCACCAAATTCCCAAATCCCATCATTTTTATTCCCAAATTCCAAACCCAAACCAACCAATTCCAAACCAATCCCACAATTCCAATTCCCAAAACCCAAACCAAAAATTCCAATCCCACAATTCCCAAACCAGATTGGTCCCCAAACAGATAAATGGAGGTCAAAACATGCAGAAAAAAGGCAATAAGTATGGTGTCCACCGCGTGATTGAGCCCAAGGGCCTTATGACCCAGGCCGCCAAGAAGATCGACAATACCATGGAGTGCTACTCCAACGAGATCCTCTGTGACGTCTCCGCCCTGAACATCGACTCCGCCTCCTTTACCCAGATTTATGAGGCCTGCGGCAAGGACCTGGGCAAGACCGAGCAGATGATCCTGGATATCGTCAACGAGCGCGGCAAGATGCAGAACCCCGTCACCGGCTCCGGCGGCATGTTCATCGGTACGGTCAAGGAGATCGGCGAGGATCTGCAGGGTAAGATCGACCTGAAGGTGGGCGATAAGATTGCCTCTCTGGTCTCCCTGTCCCTGACCCCCCTGAAGATCGGGAAAATCAAAGCGATTCACCCTGAGATCGACCGCGTTGAGGTCGAGGCCCAGGCCATCCTGTTTGAAAGCGGCTTGTATGCCAAGCTGCCCGACGATATGAGCGAAGAGCTGGCGCTGGCCGCTCTGGACGTGGCCGGTGCGCCCGCTCAGACCGCCAAACTGGTCCAGGCCGGCGACAGCGTGCTGATCCTCGGCGGCGCAGGCAAGGGCGGCATGATGTGCTGCTACGAGGCCATGAAGCGCGTCGGCCCCACCGGCAAGGTGGTGGCGCTGGTCATCTGTCAGGCCGATGCCGACCTCCTGAAGAGCATGCACCTCTGCCATGAGGCCATTGTCGCCTCCGCCACCGACCCCATGGATGTGCTGGAGAAATCCCTGGCCGCCAACAACGGCAAGGAGTACGACGTCTCCATCCTCATCGTCAACGTGCCCGCCTGCGAGATGAGCGCCATCCTGCCCGTGCGCGACAACGGCATCGTCTACTTCTTCTCCATGGCGACCGACTTTGCCAAGGCCGCCCTGGGCGCCGAGGGCGTAGGCAAGGACGTCACCATGATCGTGGGCAACGGCTATACCAAGGGCCATGCCGAGATCACGCTGGCCGAGCTGCGTGAGAACCCCGAACTGAAGGCCTACTTCGAGAAGAAGTATCTGTAAGACGGGATCCAATCTCTTGATTTTGGAATTGCAGGCCATAGCGGCCTGAGTCATGAAAGGGGTTTACTTACCATGAAGTTTACCAACGAGTCTCGCCGTAAACAGCTGTTCCCCAACGTGTCCGACGTCGACTGGAACGATTGGCACTGGCAGGTCGCCAACCGGGCCGAGACCCTGGAGGACCTGAAAAAGTACATCGAGCTGACCCCCGAGGAGGAGGAGGGCGTCAAGGCCTGCCTGGGCACCCTGCGTATGGCCATCACCCCCTATTACCTCTCTCTGATCGACCCCAACGATCCCCATGACCCCGTGCGTAAGCAGGCCATCCCCACCGCCAAGGAGTTGCATCAGTCCTGCGCCGACCTGCTGGACCCTCTGCACGAGGATTCCGACTCCCCTGTGCCCGGGCTCACCCACCGCTATCCTGACCGCGTGCTGCTGCTGACCACCGACCAGTGCTCCATGTACTGCCGTCACTGCACCCGCCGCCGTTTTGCTGGTCAGCACGACACCAGCGTGCCTGTGGAGCAGATCGACAAGTGTATCGAGTATATCCGCAATACGCCCACCGTCCGCGACGTTCTCCTCTCCGGCGGCGACGTGCTGATGCTCTCCGACGATATGCTGGAGTACATCATCTCCCGTCTGCGTGAGATCGACCATGTGGAGATCGTCCGTCTGGGGTCCCGTACTCCTGTGGTGTGCCCCCAGCGCATCACGCCCGAGCTGTGCGCCATGCTCAAGAAGTATCATCCCATTTGGCTGAACACCCACTTCAACCATCCCCAGGAGATCACCGCCGAGGCGCAGAAGGCCTGTGCCATGCTGGCCGATGCCGGCGTGCCTCTGGGCAACCAGTCCGTGCTGCTGGCCGGGGTGAACGACTGTGTCTTTACCATGAAGAAACTGGTCAACCAGTTGGTCGAGATGCGCGTGCGTCCCTACTACATCTATCAGTGCGACCTGTCCATGGGTCTGGAGCACTTCCGTACTCCCGTCTCTAAGGGCATCGAGATTATTGAGGCCCTCCGCGGCCACACCTCCGGTTACTGTGTGCCCACCTTCGTGGTGGACGCCCCGGGCGGCGGCGGCAAGACTCCCGTCATGCCGCAGTATGTCATCTCCCAGACTCCGCATAAGGTCATCCTCCGCAACTACGAGGGCGTCATCACCACTTACACTGAGCCCGAGCACTATGAGGAGACCTGCCAGTGCGAGTACTGCAAGGCTGAGCGCGAGGGCAAACGCAAGGTGGAGCTGATGGGCGTCGCCGGCCTCGAGCGCGGCCAGGCCCTCTCCATGGAGCCCGCCAACCTGGAGCGCCACAAGAGAGAAGAACACTAAGCATCGGGAAAAGGGCGGATCGCCGCGCTGCGGCGCGGCGATCCGTTTTCCCCGCCTTCCGCGTAAAAAATATATGGAATGGAAGTGATATGTGTTGGAATCCAAGCTCAATTTGAACTTTGACCTTGTGGAGCAGGCCCGTAACCATGCTTCCAAGGTGGCCGATGACACGCAGCGCTTTATTGACCGCCATACCACCGTGGCCGTGGAGCGTACCGTGTGCCGGCTGCTGGGCATCGACGGCGTCAACTCCTTTGAGGTGCCGCTGCCCAACGTGGTGGTGGAGCATCTCACCGCCAAGGGCGCGCTGGGACAGGGCGTGACGTTCTGGATCGGAAATGCGATGGTGGAGACCGGCAAGTCCACCCAGGAGATTGCCGAGGCCGTGGCCGACGGGTCCCTGGACCTCACCACGCTGCCCACCCACTCCGACGCTGAGATCGACAAAGCCATCGAGCCCGTGGTGCAGGAGAGCCTGAAGAAGATCGCCGCCCGCCGCAACCGCCGTGAGGAGCTGCTGGCCAAGTACGGGGATAAAGAGGGCCCCTGGATCTACCTGATCGTGGCCACCGGCAATATCTATGAGGATATCGTGCAGGCCACCGCCGCCGCCCGTCAGGGCGCCGATGTCATCGCCGTCATCCGGACCACCGGCCAGTCCCTGCTGGACTACGTGCCCTACGGCGCCACCACCGAGGGCTTCGGCGGCACTTACGCCACCCAGGAAAACTTCCGCCTGATGCGGGATGCCTTGGACAAGGTAGGCGAGGAGCTGGGTCACTACATCCGCCTGTGCAACTACTGCTCCGGCCTCTGTATGCCCGAGATCGCCGCCATGGGCGCCTTCGAGGGTTTGGATGTGATGCTGAACGACGCCCTGTACGGCATTCTGTTCCGCGACATCAATATGCAGCGGACCTTGGTGGACCAGTCCTTCTCCCGTGCGATCAACGCCTATGCCGGCGTGGTCATCAACACCGGCGAGGACAACTACCTCACCACGGCCGACGCCGTGGAGGAGGCGCATACCGTGCTGGCCTCCCAGTTCCTCAACGAGGCATTTGCCCTCCGTGCCGGCCTGCCCGAGGAGCAGATGGGCCTGGGCCACGCCTTTGAGATCGATCCCGATGTGGAGAACGGCTTCCTCTATGAGCTGGCGCAGGCCGAGATGGCCCGGGAGATCTTCCCCAAGGCTCCCCTGAAGTACATGCCCCCCACGAAGTTTATGACGGGCAACATCTTCCGCGGCCACGTGCAGGATGCCCTCTTCAATATCGTCACCATCCTCACCGACCAGAAGATCCATCTGCTGGGCATGATGACCGAGGCCATCCATACGCCCTTCCTCTCCGACCGTTTCCTGGCCATTCAGAACGCCCAGTATATCTTCCGCACCATGAAGGATCTGGGAAGCGAGATCGTCTTCAAAGAGGGCGGTATTATGCAGACACGTGCCAACGAGGTCCTCACCAAGGCCACCAATCTGCTGGGGGACATCGAGCAGCTCGGCATTTTTGAGACGCTGGAGAAGGGCATTTTTGCCGACATCAAGCGGCCCCGCGACGGCGGCAAGGGCCTGGATGGCGTGTTCCAGAAGGCGCCCGGGTACCGCAATCCCTTCATGGAGCCCATGATGAAAGGAGGCGCTTCCAAATGAGTTCCGGACTGTATCAAATCAGAGACAAAGACCTGGACACCACCCTGGATCTCACCAAGCTGCGCCCCTATGGCGATACCATGAACGACGGCAAGGTGCAGATGTCCTTCACCCTGCCCGTTAAGGACGACGCTAAGGGACAGGCCGCTGCCGTGCAGATGGCCCAGAAGATGGGGATCGCCGACCCCAACGTGGCCCTGCACCAGAAGCTGGATGAGACCTTTACCTTCTATGTGGTCTACGGCGCAGTGACCCACAGCGTCAACTACAACGAGATCGAGGTCCTCACCGTGGCCGATGAAGCCATGGAGATGGAGGAGACCAACGAATATATCCGGGAGCACATCGGCCGTAAGATCGTGGTGGTGGGCGCCTCTACCGGCACCGATGCCCATACCGTGGGCATCGACGCCATCATGAACCGGAAGGGCTTTGCCGGCCATTACGGCCTGGAGCGGTACGAGATGATCGAGGCTTATAACCTCGGCTCTCAGGTCCCCAACGAGGAGTTCCTCCAGAAGTGTCAGGAGCTTCACGCTGATGTGGCCCTGATCTCTCAGACCGTCACCCAGAAGGATGTCCACATCAAGAACATGACGGAGTTCATCGAGCTGGCCGAGGCCGAGGGCGTCCGTGACAAGATGATCCTGTGCTGTGGCGGCGCACGCATTACCCACGCGCTGGCCAAGGAGCTGGGCTTTGACGCCGGCTTCGGCGCGGGCACCTACGCCGGGGACGTCATCACCTTCGCTGTGAAGGAAATGGCCCGCCGGATGGGCAAGGAGTAAGTGCCGTTACCTTCCCCTATTATAATGTAAGGAAAAAGACGCATGCCCTCCGCGACGATCATCAGGCAGAAAAAGACGCGCCGCCAGCATAAGGGGAAGCCTGATAAAGAAGTAAGCGGAAACCATTGCAAACACTAACTTTTTATCAGCAGTACCCAGGGGCAAAGGGCAAGCACGACAATTCCAAAAGCAAAAAAGACGTTATCCGACAAGGATAGCGTCTTTTTTTATGCCCCCGAGGAGGAAGACGGAATGAGCGCAAAAGCGACGTTTGATTATTACTACGGGGAGGAAAGTAATCAATTTTCGTTCTACCGTATTCCCCGAGAGCTAATTACCGGGGATAGATTCAAGCGAGTATCTACGGACGCTAAACTGCTATATGGCCTTTTGCTAGATCGTATGGGGCTGTCCGCAAAGAATGGCTGGTACGACGAACAGGGGCGCGTGTATATCTATTACTCTCTGGAAGAGATACAGGCAGACCTGGGGTGCGGCCACGACAAGGCCACAAAGCTGCTGAACGAATTGGGCATGGATAAGGGAATCGGCCTCATTGAGCGCATGAAGCACGGCCAGGGCAAGCCCGCTATGATCTACGTCAAGCGGTTCACCACCCGCGCCGTCCCCCCTCAATCCCCTGCACCGCAGCCGGTTCCCAGACCGCGGCTTTTCAGCGTTCCAGACTGCGGAAAAGCAGAAGTCCAGACTGCGGAAAATCCGCAGTCAAGAGTGCGGGATACCCGCAGCCTAGAGTGCGGAAAACCCGCAGGTAGTTATATTAAATCAAATCAGACTGAATTTATCTATACTGATCCATCTATCCATCCATCGGTTTCCGTCCGGCCTGGACCACCCGGATTGATGGATGGATACGATTGCCGAGAGGAAATCAAAGAAAAAATCGAATATGACGCCCTTTGTCGCCAGTACGCCCAGGAGGACGTGGAGGAAGTGGTGGAGCTGATAGCCGACACGCTCTGCACCACCCGCCCCACAGTCCGCATTGGAGGCGAGGACGTCCCGACGCCGCAGGTGCACGACAGGCTCCTGCGGCTTGATTATTCCCATTTGGAATACGTGTTTGACTGTCTGCGGAGCAACACGACGCAGATACGCAATATCCGGGCCTACTTGCTGACCGCACTATACAACGCCCCGGCGACCATCAGCAACTACTACCGGGCGGCGGTACAACACGACTTCGGCCCATAGTCACGGTTGAAAATGTGTCTCAATTTGAGACGCATTTCGACAAATAAATGTAGGAGGAATCTCTATGGCAGACAAGAAAAATCCTTTGTTAGGAGCCTTCCACACCCCTGCACCGGGGACATCTCCGCCCGGTAAACCGCCGGAGCCGCTAAGGCCCCTTGCTGCTCCCGAAAAAATGCCCATCATTTCCGCGCGGGGTAATGTCACAGGCTTTTTGCCTACCGAGGACAAGAAGACCGGCGACCCACCCAAGGCCCCCACCGCTGGCTCCGCCAAGCCCGAGGGAGAGAAGAAGGCCGGGGAGCAACCCAAGGCCCCTGCCGCTGGCCCCGCCAAGCCCGAGGGCGAGAAGAAGGCCGGGGAGCCGCCCAAGGCCCCCGCCGCTGGCCCCGCCAAGCCCGAGGGTGAGAAGAAGGCCGGGGAGCCGCCCAAGGACCCCGCCGCTGGCCCCGCCAAGCCCGAAGGCGAGAAGAAACCCGAGGAGCCGTCCAAGAATCCCACCGCTGGCCCCGACAAGCCCGAGGGCGAGAAGAAAGCCGGGGAGCCGCCCAAGAACCCCGCCCTGGACGATGTTGCCGATCTCAAGATGAACATTGTGCCAGATGATGATGATAGTTCAGCTATTACGCTCCCCATTGATTTGATCGACGACTTCGAGGGACATCCCTTTCCTGTCGAGGACGATCAGGACATGATGGACTTAGTGAGCAGTATCAAGCAGTTTGGTCTTTTGGAAAGAATTACCGTTATTCCAAATGCAAAAAAACCGGGCAGATTTGAGATCGTGGCAGGCCACCGGCGCAAGCGGGCGTGTCAGCTTGCAGGATACACGAATATTCGCGCAGAAGTCCGCAGTATGGACCGTGACACCGCCATCATCTTCATGGTGGACTCTAACCTAAAGCGTGAGAAAATCAGTCCTATGACCAAAGCGAGAGCCTACGCCATGAAGCTGGAGGCAATGAAACGTAAGGCGGGCCGTCTGTCCAAAACGGACATTCTCAACGGTAAAAAGCCTATGCGGGCAGATGAACAACTGGCCCAGCAGACTGGCGAAAGCCGCGCCAACATACAGAAAATAACCCGGTTGACCAAGCTGGAGCCAGAGTTACAGGAAATGGTCGAGAAAAAAGTGTTGCCCGTGCATACTGCCGCCGATATTTCCTACCTAAAACCCGAGGAGCAAAAGAAACTGGCCGACGCCATTGCAAAAGAGGGTGGCACAGTACCCTCCGGCACTCAGGCGGCGAAGTTGAAAAAGGAGAGCCAAGCGGGCAACTTGACCGAGGAGAAAATTGTGAAAACGGTGGCCCCTACCAAGCGTGAAATCAGTCCGCCGCTCAAGGTCACTCTGAATGATGAGGACCTGCGGCCCTATATGCCGAAAAATGCCACCATTCCCGACGCCAAGCGTATCATTTTGGAGGCCCTGGCTATGCGCAAGCAGGCGATGGATCGCAAGGCGCTCAAAAATGCCGCGGATAAGGACGCCACCAAAGGAGCCAAGGAAAAGAAAACACTCACAACTGCAAGGTGATCCGACCTGCCTACTGACCGCGCCCGTCAGGGCGCTTTTTTTTGTACCCTTTTTCGGATTGGAGTTGAACCAATGTCAGTAATTCTGATTGCGTCTGCCGCCGCCAGCAACTTCGAGGGGATGGACGCCATGGTGGGCCAGGACGGGCTGGTGTACCTGGGCAAACGTGAGAACTACCATGCCAGCGACGGCGAAGGTGCCCCCGCTTACTACGACAATTCGGACGGCTCCCTGCAACTGGTCTCCGATAACGTCAGGATATTCCATCTTCTGTACGGCGAAGGCTGGCCCATCCCCCAGCGCCAAATGCGGCGGGAGCGGTGTTTTACCAAGGCGGACTATATCGAGTTCGCCAGTCTGCGGGACGGCGTGCTGTCCCATTACCCCGTGATTCGGGAAGTGACCTTTGCCGGGCGTCCCTTCGTCCCGCCGAAAGCCTATCGCCGTATGCACCGGGGCCAGGGTGTTGCCGCCCGCTGAAATGCGTCTCAAATTGAGACGCATTACGACAATGCAATTCTGGGGCGCGGCCCAGCCGCGCCCCACCGCTTTAGAGGAAGGAAGTGATCCCCATAGACACAGATAACCGCATGAAGAAAATCACCGGCAATTTGAAACGGGACGTAAAAGACCTTTTGGGCGAGAGCGCCAACATCGTCACCGGCGTGTTCAAGCGCGGGGCCTGTACGGTCCGCGTTATGACCGACAAATGGAAAGCATTTGCCCACGACATTTCCGACGCCGTGGACACGCTGATGAAGCCCGCCTTTGCGGAAGGTGGCCCAGAAGCGCCAGGGCGGACGCTGGACCCGGAGGCAGAGCCCGTCGTCACTATTACGGAGAGCATGGACGGCAAGCCCGCCGTGGGTATGCAAATGCCGCTGTCCCAGGCAAACGCCCTGATCGGCCAGTTGGACCGGGAGTACCGGGAGGCCGAATACGCCCCCGCGCAGGTCACGGTCCGTATCGACTACATGAAGGACGGGCAGACGGACCGTTACTGGCTGCCCCTGGAGGTTGGAGCAGGCGGCGATCTGCTGGAACAGATGGAGCGGCGTGTGGAGAGCTACCGGGGCGACCCGGACAAGGTGGTCCGCCTGTTTGAAAGCGTCCCGGAGACCCACCGGGAGGAGCTGCGGGGCGTGTTCACCCCCGCTATCCAAGGCGGGCTGAACGACCTTTCCACCGGCGTGCTCCAGCACTTCCGGCGGCATTGCGACATTGCCGAAATGGAACAGCAGCTCCAGGTCCAGGCGGCGGTGCTCCCGGAGAAGGAGCAGGCAGCGTTCCGGGAGACGGCAAAAGAGACCGTCGCGGCCCTGCGCCGAACGACCAACGGCCAGCCCCCGGAGCATTCCGAGACCCAGAGGGAGACCCAGGACCAGCCCACGGCTCCCCTGGCACCGCCTGAACCTCAGAAGGAGGTCCAAGGGGACAGAGCGCCCGAACGTCCGGCACGGCCCCAGCGGGAGAGCGGTCCCAAGCCCCGCCAATCCGTGCGGGTGCAGTTGCGGCAAATCAAGGAGGACCAAGCAACCGCCCGGCCTGCGGCCCGTAAGGTCCACGTCAGGCCCCACCAGCGGGGGAGGTAGCGACAATGGGTGACAGATATACCTACTACTCCACCCAGCGGCCCGTGGACCTGGGAACTTACCCCAGGCCCCCGGACAACCTGCCCGTGGAAATCATCAACTACGACGTGAACAGCCGTATTCCAGTAGAGGGCGAGGTGTTCGAGGCATGGGGCGAACTGACCTATGCAAAGCCCCTGACCGACAGGCAGCAATACGACTATGAGCTGCGCCCCTCCAGGGATAACCCGGATGTGCGGGTAAAAATGAGGCGACAGGCCCAGGTGGTCGGCCCGTGGGAGGAGTACCACAGCATCCCGGAGGAACAGCGGGAGACGGAATATGACCACGCTCGCGGCCTGTACCGTCCCCGCCAGAGTGTAAGCCCGGAGCGGTTGAAAACCCGGTACATTTCCGTGAAAATGTCACCCGTCCCCAACTGGCATACCCCAAAGCGAAAGGACACGCCCCGGCATGGGGCGAGATAGGAGGGATTTTCGTATGTACCCCATCGACGCAACCAAAGAAACCTTTGAGGCCGTGGAGATTTTGGGCGTCCCCGGCCTGTTCACCCCCCTGCGGGTGGACCGGGCCACCGTCCCCCAGGGCATGTACGCCTACGACATGCAGACCGATGAAACCGACTGGCTCCAGCCCCATCTGCTGGGGCGGCACGTCACCGTAGACCACTATGGCACCGTGCTCACCGCCAGCCCCATCCAACTGCCCGAGACCGGCTATCGAGACCTGACCCCCGGCGACTTTGCCCAGGGCGACGGCTCCGAACAACTGACCGTGGCGGAGTTCGAGGCCAAGTTTCTCTCCCCGGCCCCGCCGCCCCCCTGCTGGAAGCCGCCCCACCATCACCCCGGACCCCGCCGCCTCCCGGCCAGATAGGGGCGGCGTATGGCAAAGGAATCGTTTTATGAGGCCAGCACCTATACCGGGGGACTGCGCCCTGGCTACGAGATCGAGATTCGGAGGTCTATATCCTACCGGGGAGAACATGCTGATTTTAAGCCGTTCCTGGCTGTCCCCCACAAGGAACTGGAGCAACGGCTGAAAGACAGCATGGCGGCGGAAAAGAACATCTACGATGAGCTGCAAAAAGCGGTCAAAGCCTGGGACGAGCACGGGGCGCAGACGCTCCTCCTTCAAAAAGCGATAGCGTACCTCAAGACCGCGCCGGTCAAGCACACCTCCAATGAGTGGGAACAGCGCGACGACGGCACCTGGGAGATCAGCAACCTGGTCTATCGGATGACCTTCAAAATCGTCCCCCGCGGCGACGAATGGAAGTTAATGTGGGAGTTGCAATACACGGCGCCTGGGTACGACCCCAACGCCTATCACTCGTACTATGAACAGGGGCCAAAGCCGCGGATTGTGTACGAGGGCAGCAAAAAATATAAGACGATGGCGGGAGCGCAAAAGTACATCCAGAGCAAGTTTGACCAGTACGCTCAGTGTTTTGAAACGCTCTCTCCACCGGTCCCGGAGTCTGTCAAATCGCTATTCTGTGTAAATGGGCAGCTCCTTCAAGGGTATGCCATCGGAAAGGACGCCCCCGCCGTTGCCATGTCCCCGGAGCAGGTGAAGCCGGACAAGGAGGCCGTGGAGGCGCTGCTTGCCTTCCTGGATGACGAGGAACCCCCCGGCACACCCCCGGAACAGACGGAACAGCCGCCTGCTCCGGTCAGGCAAGCCTCCCGGCCAGCACCGAAGGCGGCGCACGCGAAACGGCCCCGGACGAGCAAGAAATCACGTTCCGCTGCGGTGAGATAGGAGGTCTGGCTATGGCATATAACCACATTGTTGCGGGCGAAAGGATAGAAATTACCGATAGCGTCTGCTTTGAACCGGGGCAGGCGGAGTTTGCCGAACTGGTCAGCTTGCCGCTGGCGACCCTGATCGAACTGCGGCAGGCCAGTATCCAGCAGGAAGAAGCCATCTACAAAAAGTTGTACGCCTCCACCAGCGTATGGGCGGAGCAGGCGGTCAAGACCCTGCGGCTGACCAGGGCGATGGAGTATGTGAAAACCATGCCGGTCACGCATACCTCCAATGTCTGGATAACCAATGAATACGGCAAGCATGAGATTAGCAACATGGTCTACAAAATGATATGGAGCGTGTATGAGGATACCAAATGGGACAGAGCCGCCCAGAAGTCCGTCATTGTCGCATGGCGTTTATCATGGGATGTCTATTACAATGCCCCACACAATGCTGACTATATGGGTCATGGGCGTATCAGCGGGCAGGAGCGGAAACGCTTTACAGACAAGGCCGAGATGGAAAAATACCTCCAGGGCCGTATTGCGGCATATGCCAAGCTGTTCACGGAGCTGTCCCCACCCATCCCGGAGGACCAGCGGGGCCGGTTCAGCGTCAACGGCTGTCTCCTTCCAGGCTACACGATGGAACAGCACGAGCCCACCGTCATGGAGCTTCTGGAGTATTTGGATGATGATGACATACCGGAAGATGACCCCAAGGAGAATGCTGGGCAGGATAAGGAAACACCTTCTTCTCCCTTGAAAAAGTACGCGCAAAAGAAACCATCCACCCCCGGCAAGAAGAAACCGACCCCGACGCGGTAGACAGCGGCGCCTCCGGCGTCGCTGTCCGCGCAAGCACGGCATTTGGTAGCACAAATGCCCGCTTGTTAGGGGTAAGCCCCTAAGACCCCCACGCCACGGAAATGCGTCTCAATTTGAGACGCATTATTTTTTGTCGAGAAAGGAGGCCGCCATGCGCAAGCGCAACCGGCACGTCAGCGTGTGGCTGACGGACCGTGAGCACGACCATTTGAAGAAACAAGCGGAGCTGGCCGGACTGGGCATTGACCCCTTTGTGCGAAATTTAATCCAGGGCGTCAACCTCCGGCCCCGGCCGCCCGACGTGTACGCCGCCCTTCTCCGTGAACTGTCCGCCATCGGCAACAATGCGAATCAGCTTGCCCACCAGGCCAACGCCAGAGGCGAGGCCACCCAGGGGGAAATCGACGAGGCCGTGCGGCTGATCCAGGAGGCGTGGCAACTGGTGAAGGACGCCCTATAAATGGCCTACACAAAGACCCATCCCATCAAGCGGTTGAGCAAATGCCTGGACTACGTGCAGGACAAGGAAAAAACCACCCCCTCTCTCTCAGCCGCCATCGACTACGCCCTCAACCGGGACAAGACCGAAAGCACCTGTTTTGAGACCGCCATCAACTGCAAGCTGGAGGCGGCCTACCAGGATATGCTTGACACAAAACAGCGGTGGGACAAGGCCGGATGCCAACGGCAGGGGTATCACATCATCCAGTCCTTTGCCCCTGGGGAGGTGACGCCGGAGGTGGCCCACGCCGTAGGCGTGGAATTTGCCCAGCGCCTCCTGGGGGACCGCTACGAGGTCATTGTCACCACCCATCTCAACAAGGCCCATCTGCATAACCACATCGTTTTCAATTCTGTTTCCTTCTTGGACGGGGCTATGTACCGGGACCAATTCAAGGACTATTTTGTGGGTATCCGGGGGACCTCAGACGCGATTTGTCAGGAGCGCGGCCTATCCATAATTGAACCAGGTGAGAGCAAGCAGGGCAGGCATTACAGCGAATGGACGGCGAACCAGACCGGGAGACCCACCATCCGAGAGGCCATCCGGCGGGAGATAGACGCCATCCTCAGACGTTCCTATACCTACAAGACCTTTTTGGAAGAACTGCGGCGGCGGGGTTACGACGTGAAAAACGGCCCCAACGTCAAGCACACCGCCGTCCGTCCCCCCGGAAGTCAGAAGTACATCCGCCTGGACAGCCTGGGGGCGGGGTACACGGAGGCGGAGCTGAAGGCCCGGCTTGCGGCCATCCGCTCCGGGGAGGCCCCGCCCTCTGCGCCATCCAGTTCTGCACCGCCGTCCACGTGGCTGAACCCAGGGCGGCGCTACTATGTCCGGGGCGGCGTCCCCCAGCGCAGGCCCCGGAAGTTAAGAGGCTTCCAGGCCCTATGCTACTACTACCTATACCTCCTCAGAGGCGTCCAGAAGGGCCGTCCGCATACGCGGGCGGCCCTTTCCACGTGGCAGGAGGTGGTCAGGTTCCACCGATACCAAGAACAATTCCTCTATCTCCACCGTAACCGCATAGAGACGGCGGAGCAGCTTGCCATGCAGTACGACGCCCTGCAAGCGGAGATAGACGCCCTGACGGACCGGCGGGCGGGCCTATACCGCCTGCGCCGGGACGGAGAGGACGATGGAGCCGTCAGTGATGAAATCAACAGCATTACCACCCATCTGCGGGCGCTGCGCCGTGACTTGAAGCTATGCGCCCGCATTGAGGGCGACATACCGAGAATCGAGGAGGCGGTGCGCTCGTCTGACCCGCAAAGGAGACCTGCCTATGAAAAAACTGATAAAGGCCGACCTGGCCGCGATTCTGCGGCTGGTGCCGGTGTACCGGGCGGTGACGCCCGAGAGCATTGAACAGGACGTTGCCAAGCTGAGCCGCTTTGAGTACACGGACTACCTCTTTCTGGCCCGGCAGACCAAGAGCGGCCTTTACGACCTGCCCGCCGTCTACACCCAAGACAGCTACGAAAACCTGGCCTGGCTCTACGGGCGGGAGACGCCCAGCGTCCCCACCGTGTCCCTGTTCCTCCACGTGGACAAGGCGGTGGATGGGGCGCCCTGGGGCAGCGTGACCCTACTGGACTACCAGACGGCGGCGCGGGACGTGGAGACCTTTTCCAAGCTACCCCTGGCGGAGCGGGACCGGCATATCAAGCTCATGTGCAAACGCTGGACGAGAAACGCCCGGTACTGCACGATCCTGGACGTAATCCAATATTTGAGGACCGGGGAGGTGAAATAAGAGATGGACGTAAGCGGAGAGGTTGCCGATTTGCTGGTGAAAGAGGGTATCCAAATCACCGAGGAGAGTATCAAGTTGCTGGCGGCCGGGAGTAAAAACCTGGCCGCTTTCCTCTGGGCGCTGGCAAAGGACAACAAGAAACTGTCCGGCAAGACCAATATGGCCCGTCTGCTCCGGGAGGGGAAAAAGCTGGAGGTCTTTCACATCAAGGAGGATGATTTGAAGGAGTTCCGCGCGTATGCCAAGAAAGGCGTACTGTTCGCCGCCGTGAAGGACAGGCGGCGGGAGGACGGCATGGTAGACCTCATCACCAATGTGGATTATATGTCCCAGGTCAATTTGTTTTTGCAGCGGCGGGGCTATGACGTCCCCGAGCGCGGCCCGGAGGATGAGACGCCAAAAAAAGCCGTCCCCCGCGCTCCACAAGGGAGCTCCTCACCCGAGCGCGGGAGTGGCTCGAAACCGTTGCAGACGAGGACGGGGACGACGAAACTGACCTCTGAAAAGCCGTCGGTTAAGGCCCAACTGGATGCGTTCCGTATGGCCTCCAAGGGCCTGGGCGCTCCAGGAAAATCCCAGCAGCGCACACCACCAAAAACAAGATAACAGGAGGAAATTACTATGGCAAATTTGGAACAGCTTATCAGTCAGAAGGCGGAGCGGGACAAGTCGTGGCGGGAACAGCGTCAGATGGAGCGGGAGAACGCCTACGATATGCAGGACGCCGGTATCGTGGAAGTAACGAGCAACCCGGAAATGTACGGGCGGTATCTGGCAATGCAGGGGGACAATCCCATGTACAGTCCGGGCAACGTGGTCCTGGTCATGTTCACCAAGCCCGAGTTTACCCAGTTCGGCACCCGTGACCGCTGGAAAACCCTGCGGCGCTATGTGCCGGACTCGATGGTTGGCAAGGGTACGCAGATTTTCGCCGCCCCCGGTTCCCGCAATCCCTTCGTGGAAGCCTACGACATCACGCAGACGGAGGGGAGGCCCATCGAACGGCTCCAGCTTGCCGACGACAGCCCGGAGATGGAAAGTGCCCTGAACACGCTGCTCAACCATGCCGTCGTCCCCATCACCGTCAACCATGACCTGGAGAGTCCGGCTTTCTATGACGAGGTGCAGATGGAGCTGCTGGTGAATCCCTCCTACCCGGACAGCGAGGCTTTTCCCGCTATCGCCGCCGAGGTGGTCCATTGCCGGTTCCATGCCAAGGGCTACAATGCCGGCTACACCAGAGAGGACTACGACCTGCACGCCCAGAGCATTTCCTATCTCCTCTGCCGCCGATATGTAGTGGAACGGGAGCTGCCCAACGTGAGCGTCGTGTCGGAGCACTACGAGAGCCTGGACCCCCAGGAGAGAAAGAAAATCCTGGACGGCCTCCAGGACATGAGCAAGCAGATTGGCGGCGCTATCGAGTACAATATCAAACCACAGCAGAAGGCGCCCGTCATCCCCACGCCCCGGCGCAATCACAGCAGATAATATTTCATGCAAAGCGGGGGGTGTTTCCCCTGCGGGGAGGGTAATCCGCCGCCCGTCCCCCGTCAAGACCGACGATTGTTCCGCTTCGCTCCACAATCGCCGCGAGCCGGCCAGTCTGCGGACTGGCCGGGTCTTGACCTGGGCCGTTCAGCGGATTGTATTGTCACCAAGGGGAAAACACCCCCAAAGCCGCCCGGTGGGCGGCTTTGGCTATCCTGGGGGCCTGGCGCTCTGACGGGAGCGCCCAGCTCCGCCGCAAGCCTGCCCCGCCGCAGTCTGGCGGCGGGGCGCTGGCCTGGAAATGCGTCTCAGATTGAGACGCATTTCGACATTCTACATTTTGGAGGTCATCACATGAACCATAAAGCGTCCCTGCTCCTGGCGGCGCTGCTGGCCTGCGCCGTCCTGCCCGGCGCGGCCCTGGCCGCAGACGCGCCGGAGAGCGCCCACGTCCTGTACCCCGTGGAAGTCGTGGAGTACACCGAGGGGGACCGCCCCCGGCTGGAGAAAACCTATATCCTCACCGCGGGCGAGGACCCCGCAGCCATCCCCACCGCTGATTTTGAGCGGGAGGGCCGCACCTACACACTCCTGGACCTGCCCCGGAGGGACCAGACCGAGAGCGACGCCAAGCTCCACACCGAGGCCGTCGCCGTGGAGAGCAAAAGTAAGGATATGGACAAGATACTGCCCCTGCTGCCCACCACCAGGGAGGTCACGACGGAGGACGGATATACCGGCGTGCTCACTCTGGACACGGCCAGCGTCCAGGTGGAGGCGGCGGGCTACGGCTCCTCCTCCCGCACCGTCACCGCCACCCGGAGCTATCCCAACCTCTCCGACGCCGACACCGCCCTGATCCCCAAGACCACCGAGGACAGCGGGCGGACCCTGGAGCTGGCCGACGTGCAATGGCAGGAGGCCGGGGGCTTTTACCACGCCACCGCCACCTACACCGGCACGGCCACCAGCAAGTACGCCACCGGCTACATCGTCACGGCCAACTACACCGGCGAGGTCTCCAAGGTCTCCAGCGGCGGCGTGATCTACACCGCCATTTTCAGCGGTGCGCCCATTCAGGCCCAGGCAGAGCCCGAGCCGACACCCCAGGCCGGAGCGGACAGCGGGGCCGGGACGGGCGGCGGCTGGAGCTGGCTTGTAGTCCTGCCCATTGCGGCCGGGGGCGCGGGGCTGGCGGCCCTGGCCGTGTTCGGCGGTAAGAAACTGAAGGAAAAAAAGGCATGGAAGGAGTTTACGCAATGCGAGGAAAAATGATGTTCTGCGCCGCCGTACTGCTGGCGGCGCTTTTTGTCACCCCGGCCCACGCCTTGGAATACTCCATCGACGCGCCCAGCGCCGGGGACTTCGGAGCGCCCACCAGCGACGACGCCGTTTATCTCAACGCCGGGGACCCCAACGTGGACAGGAGCAAGAACAGCGCCCTTGTCCCACCCGGCTTCGGCACACCCACCAGCAACTTGCCGGGCAGCGGCGAACCCCTGACACCCAACCTTTCCGCCGATAGTCCCTTGAACACCGCCACAGGGAACACCGCCATCGTGAGCGGCGTGACCATGCTCCCACCCACCTCCATCACCGGGGGCGGCACCAACACTGGCGGCAACGTCAGTGTGTCCACCGCCTACACCCCTGTCACCCAAGACCTTTATTACAGCGGCGGGCATCTGGGAACGCTGAAAATCCCGGCCCTGGACCTGTCCGTGAAGGTCTACCAGGGGACGGGCAGCGCCCAGCTTGCCAAGGGCGCGGGCCACTTTACCGACACGTCCATCTGGGACGGCAACGTGGCCGTCTGCGCCCACAACCGGGGCGTCAACAATCACTTCGGGCGTATCCATACCCTGGACGTGGGGGACCGGATCACCCTCACCACCCGACTGGGGACCCGGACCTATGAAGTCACCAGCGTATCCAAAATCAGCGAGACGGACCGCTCCATGCTCAACGCCACCGCGGACAACTGCCTCACTCTGTTTACCTGTGTCCGGGATGAGCGGGAATACCGCTGGTGCGTCAGGGCCGTGGAGGTGTAGGCCCCAATTTTTTGACAGCCTTTCCCGACCTCTGATACAATGCGGCCAGACCGGGAAATACGTCCCAAATTGAGACGCATTTCGACGAATCAAAAAAAGGAGTGATGTCACCGTGTCCGACACACCGCCCAGCGGCTCCCTTACCGTGGAGCAATACTCCCACAAAAGCCTCCTCCAAGTTCCCTTGAAAGAAATTTACATCCTGCCTGGGATGCCCTACGCGAAAGAGCGGGACGATTCTTTCCGCCCCCTTTTGGACTGCATCCGCCGGGACGGAATTTTGGAACCCCTGCGGCTGGCACTCAGGGAGCAGGGCGGGTATTACCTAATCAGCGGCTACCGGCGCTGCCATGCAGCGGTCATTGAGCACATCCCCACCGTTCCTGCCTTCGTGGAGCAAATGACCCTGAAGGAGTGCTACGAGGCCATGCTGGGCAGTAACATCAACCAGATGGATATGTCAGCGCAACGGCTGGAGCGACATCGCAAAGCGGTCCGGCCCATGCCCACCGCCGAGCGGCCAGAAAGCGTGATCGGCCACATCAAGCGGTTTTTCGGCATCGGCCGGAACCGTAAAAAGGGCAAGCACCCTCCACATGGCATGGGGCGCTGACCGCTCACCGAAAAATAACCTGACAGCCTGATTTTTTGCTTGATACCGGCCTGTATGGTATAATAATAATAGGAAAACCCTGACAAAAATACCACATAGGAGGTTTTGAGCATGAAAGGGAAATACTTGCACTTCGCCGCCGGCCTGATGGTGGGCGCGGCTTTGTTCGGCGGCGGGACGGCCCTTGCCGCCGGTATCCTGGCCGAGCCGTCTGAGCAGACCTTTTATCTGGATGACCGGCAAATCCAACTGGAAGCCTACGCCATCGCCGGTCATAACTACGTCCAACTCCGCGACGTGGGCCGGGCCGTGGGCTTCAACGTCACCTACGACGGGGCCCGCAACGCCGTGGTCATCGACCCGGACGCGCCTTACAGCGGGGACACCTCGGCGGCCACGCCCACGGCCAGCCCCGGCGCCCAGGTCCAGCCGGACGGGAGCGGGGCCTTCAGCCCCACACCGTTCACTTGCAAGACCCTCACTGGGGACGACAGGGCGCGGGAGGACTTTTCTCAACAGGCAAACCCCGCCATCTTCACCGGCCACCTAACCCGCGCCGCCTACAACGCCGCCCGGCAATCCATCCTGGATCGGGACGCCATTATCGCCGGGAACGACGCCGAGGGCTTCAACCCCTGCTATGCCTACGCCTACACCACCGCCACGGCGGAGACGGGCCGGGAGATGAATCGAGCCCTGTCCCGCATTGGCTCCTACTTCTGGTACTCCATCACGGCGGAACCCTATTTACAGTTTTACTATAACTACCCGGACTATTTCATCGTTGCGCCTTCCGTGCTGGAGACAAGCATAGAGGCGGAATCCTATACCGACGCACTGATAGCCGAGGCCGCTATCCTTCCTACGGATACGGACAAGGTACGCCTCTTTAATGACCACCTGTGCGACCGCATGGAGTTCAACAGCAAGGCCAGCGCAAGTCTGACCGAGATATTTGATTCAGCCGGTCCGAAAGTAACGGGGAAATGCACTACATTTGCAGACGCTTTTCAGTACCTATGTGACCGAGCCGGTATTCCCTGCATCAAAATCTCAAGTGAGGACCACACCTGGAACGCCGTCTATGCGGACGGCCAGTGGCTCCACGTTGATGTATCCCTCAACACACAGACCACCAGCAGGACGGCCATGCTCCTGACCGAGATCAGCCGCAAGACGGACGCCAACCCAGAGATGACCCTGTTTACCAAGGAACTGCTGGTCCCCGGCTCCACCACCTGACCCCAAAATGCGTCTCAAATTGAGACGCATTTCGACAACAACATTATAGAATCAGCCTCTTAGGGCGGTATGTTCACCACGCAGAACATACCGCCCTAAAAATTTCGCCCATCAATAACCGTATTTTAGGAGGTATCACCATGCGCCACACCTGGAAGTATCGGCTTTTGGCGGCCCTGCTGGCCGTCTGCACCATGTTTTCCGTTTGCCTGCCCGCCCAGGCGGCCACCATCGCAGACGGGAGCAAGACTGTCACCGTCCACAACGACACCCGCCACAACTACCTCACCACCACCGCCGGGAATACCATCGGCGGAGGCTACCGCTACTACAAGACCAACGACGGCATTACCGGCCCGGCCTACTGTATCGACTGGGGCCTTGCCATGGTGCCCTCCTCCAAGCGGCTCACCATCGCCGGGCGGTATCTGTCCAGCCCCAAGACCATGGGGGCCTTCGCCAACGGCTACCCCCAGCGGAGCCTTGCCGACTTCCTGGAGCTTTACAGTGGGGACTATCCCATGCTGAACGGTCTGACCGAAGACGAATTAGCCTACGCCACACAAATCGCCGTGTGGGCCAGCCTGGGACAAATCGGCGTGGAGGGGACCAGTTTCACGGCGGGCCGGGCCACCATCCCCGCCCAGTCCAACGACGCGCAGAAGGTCCGCGTGTACACCGCCGTTACCATCATCCTAAAAAATGCCGATAGCTGGAGCAAGCCCCTCTATACCGGAATGTACCTTCGGACGGAGAAGAACAAGCTGGGCAATGTGTTAGAAATTGAGGATGGAAATAGTTTGGAAACCGCCGCAGAGCGGAACTTGCAGGGAATCCAGAAGGAGAACATCGGCGGCAGAGAATATTATACCCGCGAATTTTGGGCGGCCTCCGCCACCTCCACCTGGCCCTTTAACTACTGTATCGGCGTCTGGCTGTCTGGAGCCCCCAGCGGAACCCTTGTCACCGACATGGAAAACCATGCTCTTCCCCTCAAACAACTGGATGGAGGCGGAAATGTCTTCCTTGTCCCTACGGAGTACCAGAGCACCAGCCTCAACATTAACGGCAGTGAGTATTCCGGGGCCTTCAAGCTATGCCTTCCTGTAGAGAACACCACCCAGGGCGGCGAGGTGGGGATAAACCTGCATGGCGTCATTACCCAGTTTGACATTTACCTTGCCACCAACCCCACCGCCTCCGAGCAAAGCTATATCATTGCGGACCCCGGCTACGGCGTCCTGTCCGCCTCTGGCAAGTTTATCTGGGGCGGCACTGAGGGCGACGAGCTGGCCCGCGTCATTGTGACCAAGGTGGACGGAGCCAACACCCCCCTGGCCGGGGCCAAATTCTCACTGGAGGGTAGCGACGGCAGTTCCCACACAGGCACTACCGGCGCGGACGGCACCGTTGCCTGGGAGGACCTGGCCGCCGACGCCTCCTATACGCTCAGGGAGACACAGGCCCCAGAGGGCTACGCCATCGTGGACCCGGTTAACGTCACTGTAGAGGCCGGACGGACCAGCTACGTTACTGTCCGCAACACGGAGGAAAAGGTTTTCCGGGTGAAAAAAGTGGACGCACAGAACGGCTACTCCCTCCGTGGGGCCGTGTTCCGCTTCGAGCAGATCGACGGGGGCTACACCACCACCGGCACTACAGGGCACGACGGAATGATTGAATTCATTGGGGACGCGCTGCCCTTCGGAAGCTACCGGGTGACAGAGGTACAGCCCCCGGAAGGTTACAAAAAAGATACCCGTGTCCAGACCGTAGAATGGGACGGCAAGGCCGACGTGCTCCTGACCTTCCAGAACATACGGGAGCCATCCTTAGTCATTTATAAGACTGACCCCAACGGTGTGTCCTTGCCCGGCGCGTCCTTCAAGGTCTATAAGGACGGCAAGCTCATTACCACCGTGGAGAGCGACGACGCAGGAGCGGCCCGCGTGTCCGGCTTGTCCGAGGGTTATTATGAGGTGGAGGAAATCACCGCCCCGGAGGGTTTCGTGCTGGACAGCACCCGTCACGGCGTCCATATCGACCCCTATGACCCCGCTACCGAGGACGACCCGGTGCTCACCATTGTCAACGAGGCCAAGCCCTCCCTGCGTATCGTCAAGTACGACCGGCAGAGCGGGAAACCCCTGGCAGGCGTCACCTTTGAAGTCTACCGGGATACAGTGCTTGTAGGCAACTACACCACGGACGACGGCGGCGAGATTCTCCTATCCAGCCTGACCCCCGGCACCTATGCCGTGAAGGAGGTTGCCGCCCCCGGTACACACGTGGTCAACTCCAGCCCCCAGCAAATCGAACTGAAAGCCGGGAACACCGAGACCGCCACCCTCATTTTCTTCAATTCCATGAAGCCCGGTATCCATCTGGTGAAGGTGGACAGTGAGACTATGAAGCCCCTACCCAACGCAACCTATCTCATTTCCCAGGTGGGCGGGACCTTTTCCAAGGAATACACCACCGACCTAAACGGGGAAATCGACCTCACCGGCCTGGAGCCGGGGGCGTACACCGTGAAGGAAGTCAAGGCCCCGGACGGCTACCTGATGGACGATGGATCTCGCATTGTTCAAATCAACCCCGACGAAAACGCGCAGTTCGTATTCACCGATACCCGCAAGCCCTCTCTTGTGGTAGTGAAGTACGATCCGCAGAACAACAAGTATCTGGCCGGGGCCACATTCCGAATCGCCAAGGTGGAGGACGGTTCGCACTATCTGGACCGGGTGACGGATACCAAGGGGCGTATCGACCTCACTGGCCTGGAGCCGGGCGTCTACTCCGTCCAGGAGTTGTCCGCCCCGGAGGGCTACATCAAAAACGATTCCGAGTACCACGTGGAGCTGTTTCCGGGCAAGACCTCCGAGCTGGTGGTGGTCAACGAGGCCCTGCCCAACTTGAAAATAATTAAGACCGATGCCATTACCGGGGAGCCCGTGGCGGGCGTCATCTTCACGGTGAGAAAAGCGGACAGCGCCACCCTCTCCACCGTCACCACCGGGCCGGACGGCACGGCGGAGCTTTTGAAGCTGGAGCCAGGGGTCTATGAAGTCACCGAGCAGTCTGTCCCCGGCGGCTACCTCTTAGATGAAACGCCCCAGCTTATCACCCTTGTCCCCGGCAAAACGGGCGTTGTCCAGTTCCAAAACTATCCCCGCCCCGCCCTGGAGATCATCAAGACCGACACCTCTGCCCGGCCCATCCCCGACGCCGTTTTTACCGTGGCTAAGAAGGACGGGACCCTTGTGGGTGACTTCTCCACCGGCCAGGACGGGAAAATCCACGTCTATGACCTGGACGCCGGGTACTATATCATCACCGAGAAATCCGTCCTCGCGCCCTATATTCTGGACACGACCCCGCATGAGGTTTTAATGGTGGAGGGCAAAGCCACCAATATCACCATCGAGAACAAGCGCCTGCCCGACCTCACCGTGGCTAAGAAGGACAGTATTACCGGCGACCCCCTCCAGGGGGCCAAGTTCACCGTCTGGTATGCGCCCGGCTCCCTCTCCGGCGACCTGCGGGAGATGGGCAACTACTCCACCGATGAGAACGGTGTGTTCGTTTTGAAGGCCGTGGAACCGGGGTGGTATCGCGTCACCGAGACCGAGCCGCCCGCAGGGTACGCCGTGAAGGAGCCCTCCACCCTGGACGTATTCATGGAGGCCGACCAGGACAAGACGCTGACCTTTGAGAACCAGCCCCTCAATTCTCTTGTCATCAAAAAGGTGGACGCCACAGACGGCCATGTGCTCCAGGGGGCCAAGTTCCGCGTGCGCTACTTCGAGGGCGTCACCGGCACCGGCGGCACCACCATCGGGGAGTACGAGACCAGCACCAACGGAACCATCGTCATCACCGGCCTGAAGGCGGGGACGTACATCGTGGAGGAGACCCACGCCCCGGCGGGCTACATCATCGACGACGCCCCCAAGACCGTGTACCTCTCCGGGAAGGAGCAGGCCGCCGTCACCGTGGAATTTGCCAACCAGCCCGACAGCGGCCTCACCATCACCAAGCTGGACAGCATGACGAAGGAGCCGCTGGCCGGGGCCGTATTTGAGATACGCAACAGCGCTGGGGCCGTGGTGGGCAACTCCAATGGCCGCTACACCACCGACGAGGGCGGAACCATCCACCTGCCCGGCCTGCCCACAGACACCTACACGGTGCGGGAAGTCCAGGCCCCCAACGGCTATGTTTTGTCCGGCGAACCCCAAACCGTGAAGCTAATCCACGGCGAGACCCACAGCCTCACCTTTTACAACGTCCCCAAGGGTGCACTGGTCATCGTCAAGCAGGACGTGGAGACGAAAAAGCCCCTGGCCGGGGCCACGTTCAAAGTGACTACCAGCTCCGGGGAGTTCGTCGCGGCCCAGGGCGGGGCCGTGTCTTCCAACGGCCTCTATACCACCGACAAGAGCGGTCAAATCGTCCTCACCGGCCTGGAGCCGGACACCTATGTGGTCTCCGAGTATAAGGCCCCCAGCGGCTATGAGCTGGACAGCACCCTCCAGACCGTGGAGGTCAACGCCCACGACACGCAGACACTCTATTTCTACGACAGCCCTACCCCCGAGGGCGGGCTTCGTATCGTGAAGCTGGACGAGGAGACCCGCCAGCCCATCCGGGGCGTGGAGTTCGAGGTCACGCACATGGACGGCAAGCGCCTGGGGACCTACCGCACCGACAGCAAGGGCGTTATCAGCCTGCCCGAGCTGGCCCCCGGCTGGTACACCGTCACCGAGCGCAAAGCGGCGGACGGCTACGAGCTGGACGCCCAGCCCCGCGACGTAGAGGTGAAGGACAACAAGACGGCCACCCTGGAAGTGACCAATCGGCAGAGGGGCAGCGCCATCATTCACAAAATCGACGGCGCCACCGGCGAGGGCATTTACGGCGTCACCTTCCTGGTCTCCGACGCCAGAGGCAACCCCGTTGGTCAGTACACCAGCGACCAGGACGGCTACGTGTACATCGACGGCGAGCTGAAGGACGGCAAGTACACCATCCGGGAAATCGAGGCGGCGGAGGGCTACGTTTCCGATACCGCCGTCAAGACCTTCTACGTGGAGTACGGCGGGTGCTCCACCATCACCTGGGAGAATACCGCCGTCAAAGGGCAAATCCAAATCGTGAAGAAGTCCGCCGACTACAACCCCACCAACGGACTCCCGGCCGGGACGCTCCTGGAGGGGGCGCGATTCGAGGTCCGCAATGAGCGCACGGGCAGGCTGGTGGATACCATCGTGTCCGGGCGGGACGGCCTGGCCGTCTCCAAGCAGCTCCCCCTGGGCCGCTACATCCTCCGGGAAGTACAGGCCCCGGTCAACTACGCCCCCATCACGGAGGAGTTTACCGCCGTCCTGGAGTACAGCGGCCAAATCGTCCGCTTTGAAGTGCTCAACAAGAGCGTGAGCACGGGCGTGTCTATCACCAAGACCGGCCCCAAGGAGGCCGTCAGCGGCCAGCCCGTGCGCTATGTGTTCAGCGGAATTTCCAACACGGGCAACATCTCTCTGGAATCCTTCTACTGGAGGGACACCCTGCCCGCCGCTGTGACGCTGAACAAGGTCGTCACCGGCACCTACAACTTCCCCGGCACCTACAAAATCGTCTACAAGGTGAACGGCGCGGGCGACTATCGCACTCTGGCCGACAACCTCTCCACCGCCAAAAACTACACCTTTGACGCCGGCCCCGCCGCCCTGGGCCTTGCCGCCAACGAGCGCGTCACGGAGGTCATGTTTGTGTTCGGACAAGCGCCGGGGGGCTTCTCCCAGGTAGAGGCCCCGGCCCTCCATTGCACCGCCGTCCCCGGCCTGGCCGCCGGGAGCAGCTTCACCAACGTGGCCGAGGCGGGCGGCGTCTACAACGGCCAGTGGATTCAGGCCGTCACCCGCTGGGTAACGACCGTGTATGGCAAGCCGGTCCCCCTGCCCCGCACCGGCTATTGAGCAATTAGGTGGCTAGTCGAAATGCGTCTCAATTTGAGACGTATTTCGGCGGCCCCGGAAAGGAGAACGCCATGAGCGACTACAAGGCGGTCCGCAGCACCGTGGAAATCAGCCGAAGAATCGCGTGCTATCTGGATATGTTCGACCCACAGTATTTTAACGGCATGAGCCAAGCCAGAGCCGTGCGGAATATCAACGACATTTTGCAGGGGCGCTCGGAATGGACAGTGGAAACGCTACTGGGAGAGTTGCGGCAAAAAGGCCCTGCCCTTGCGGTAAAGGCTGAACAGATTAGCCAGGAGATACAAGACTTCCAGGCGCAGAGGGAACTGCTGAAAAAACCGTACAAACGATTCAGCGACATAGAATACGATTATAAAATGCACGATGACGGTTCCCCGTATCCCTTAAAGATGATAGACCAAAGGCTTTATGACCAAGCGGCACAGGACGGATTCCCACCCCGTTTTTTTAGGGAATCTTATTTTGATAATGTTACCTTTTACTGTCTACCCGATGTTGCCGACCTGTACCGCTCCGAGTTTCACGGCTGCACCTTTGCCGTTTGCAGGATCAACGGCGCAGACTTCCAAAGCGCCCGTATTTACAATTCTACATTCCATTCCTGTCGAATCCAAAACGTTTTTTTCGCAACGTCACCCTTGCGCATACTCATTTTAGTGACTGCTATCTTACTTTCGTCTTATTTAATGAATCACGTCTGAAGCATTGTAATACCACCGACTGTACGATGGGCTATACGGACTTCCTCCATGCGACGCTGGACGGCTGCAACTACTGGCGCATACAAGCAAAGGAGACACGTGGGCTGCAAACCGCGTTGATTACACAGGGTGGAGCCACCGATGAGGAGTGCAGAAGGAACCGGGCCGCCATCTATAAGTCCCTGGACGTGCCAGATGATTCAGAACCGCCGCCGCCTCAAACGCTCCACATCAAGCGCCGTCGGCGCTCCGGGCCGGAACGGTAGCATTTCAATCTCAACATACAAGGTGGCTGTTATGAACCGAAAAAGAACTAACGGCGGCGTCCTGCCCTGGGCGCTGCTGGCCGTCCCCGTCCTCTGGCTTGCTGCAATTTTGGCTTATGGTTATGAGGACGGCATGAACCTAATTGACCTCATGGGGCGCTTCACCGTTTTGGTGGAGCGCCCCTTTTCCATCCGCTGGACGCCCTACACCCCCCGCTTTCTCCTGGGGGGGCTGGCGGCCTACGCCTGCGGCGTGGCCCTCCATCTCTCCACCAGAGAGAACCGCAGGCCCGGCGAGGAGCACGGCTCCGCCAAATGGGGCGTCCCACGCGCATTGGGGGAGAAGTACCGAGATAAAAAGCGGCCCGATAGCAACATCATCCTCACGCAGAATGTGCAGATGGGCCTGGACGGACGCAAGCACCGGCGTAACCTCAACGTCCTGGTGGTGGGCGGCTCCGGCGCGGGCAAGACCCGCTTTTACGCCAAGCCAAACATCATGCAGGCCAACACCTCCTACCTCATTACCGACCCCAAGGGTGAGGTGGCCCGCGCCGTGGCCCCGCTTCTGCTTGCCAGGGGCTACGATGTGCAAATTTTTGACCTGATCGACACCGAACATTCGGACTGTTACAACCCCTTCCACTATCTCCGGGACGATAAGGACGCCATCAAGCTCATTAACAACCTGATTAAAAACACCACGCCCAAGGGGGCGCAGCAAAACGACCCGTTTTGGGAAAGTGCGACTCGTTCGCTGGCGGTAAGAAGTCAGCGGACAAACAACAAATACCGTTGTTTGGATAACTGGCAATTCGACAGGTGGAATGACGGGGTAACGCCCTGAAACGCCTGCCCTTGGTGGGCGTGCATCGGCTGAAAAGCCGGTGTATGAAGCCCCACGACAACGGCTGAGAGCAACCGTAGCCGCCGCCAACGGCGGCCGAAAGCGGTCTGGAGGCAGACTGTGTTGCCTATAGGCCAAGGGTCTACAAAATACCCATGGTTAGAATGTCTGCCCTGGCAGGCAGACTGACGAATCCGCGAATGTACGGGTCTATAAGAAGACCATATAGAAATGTATGGGTGCGTTCAAGCGCAGCCGGTGTGGTTTAGTAGAAATTTGCCCTACGAACGACCATGTTGTGTTATAGGCACATCCCAGCCGGCAGGCTCATAGCGGAAACCTAAAGGTATCAATGCACAGATAGAATTACCGGAACGAGGAAAGGCAGCGGCTTTCGCAAGAAAGAACCCGGCGAAGAACAATAAGCGGGTGAACCGCTGCTGAAAAGTAGTGATCGAACCGAAGAAGTCCCTGTAATGGGGATGGAGGAATGGTCACAAGTCGAATTGTGGAAACAGGTATTATTCAATCCAATCATAAGGATTCGAGTAAGACCAAAAGGGTCACTTTCCCAAACTGGAGGTGATGCCTTATGCCAAGAGAAAGGAAAAAAGTCCTGTGTATGGACGCCCAGCGGCACGCCGAGTATTACGGGATGCAGCGGACATTGGACGAGCTGTACGCCAAAAGCAAAGCCGGAGAAACTTTCACCGGCCTGATGGAACTGGTATTAAGCCCGGACAACATCATACTGGCCTACAGGAATATCAAGACCAACACAGGCAGCTACACAGCAGGAACAGACAAGCAGAATATCGGTGACATTGGACGGCTTTCACCGGCTGAGGTCATCGGTAAGGTCAGAAAAATCGTCACAGGCAGCGAACACGGCTACCGTCCCAAACCAGTGCGCCGGAAGGACATTCCAAAGCCGAACGGCAAAACCAGGCCGCTGGGTATTCCCTGCATCTGGGACAGATTGGTGCAGCAATGTATCAAACAAATCCTGGAGCCTATCTGTGAGGCAAGGTTCAGCAACAACAGCTATGGGTTCCGCCCGAATCGGTCAGTGGAGCACGCGATTTCCCGCACCTACTCTCTACTGCAACGGGCGCATCTGCACTATGTTTTGGAGTTTGACATCAAAGGGTTCTTTGACAATGTGAACCACAGCAAACTTATCAAGCAGCTCTGGACGCTGGGCATCCAGGACAAACAGCTTCTGTTTGTCATCAGGCGCATCCTGAAGGCTCCCATCCGTATGCCGGACGGCAGCACCGTTTACCCGACAAAGGGAACGCCCCAGGGCGGGATCATTTCCCCGCTGTTGGCCAATGTGGTGCTCAATGAGTTGGATCACTGGATCGACAGCCAATGGACGGAACACCCCGTGGCAAACCGCTATGGAACATGGCGCACCATCCGCACCTCTGAGGTCTTTGACAAGAGCAAGGGCTACCAGAAAATGCGGAACAGCAATCTCAAAGAAATGTTCATTGTGCGCTATGCGGATGACTTCCGTATCTTCTGCCGGAACCGAGAGGACGCGGAGAAGACCATGGAGGCCGTCACAAGGTGGATGACCGAGCGATTGAAGCTGGAGGTCTCCCCCGAGAAAACACGTATTGTCAACGTCCGAAAGCGATACTCTGAGTTTCTCGGCTTCAAAATCATGGTGTACCGCAAGGGTGAAAAGTATGTCGTGAAGTCCCATATCTGTGACAAAAAGCTACAGTTGGAAGAAAGCAAGCTCGTGGAGCAGGCGAAGCGAATCGCAAAACCAGCCCAAGGACGAACGCAGCCTGACGAAATCGGTCTGTTTGACGAAATGGTGCTGGGCATCCAGAACTACTACAGAATCGCCACCTGTATCAGTCTGGACTGCCGGAAAATCCACCGCAGAGTTATGACAGTGCTGACAAACCGCTTGAACACGGAAACCGGCTGCCAACTCGTCCGGGAGGGCGGAGCCATGACGGACAGCGAAAAGGAACGCTATGGCGCTTCTCAAATGGTGCGGTATGTGTCCGGTATTAACAGTCCAATCTATCCCATTGCGTTCATCAAGTATAAAACCGCAATCGGAATCAGCGCCGCCGTTTGCTGCTTCTCTCCGGCGGGACGGAAAAAGATACACGATAATCTGGAAATGGATACGGCCTTGTTTGCGTATCTGCGGGAACATCTGCCGGAAGGCCACAGCATGGAATACGCCGATTGCAGGCTCTCCCTGCTGGCTGCCCAGAAGGGCAAGTGCGCCGTCAGCGGCGAATGGTTCTTGCAGCCGGACAGCATCGTGTGTCACATGAAAGTTCCTAAGGAGCAGGGCGGCCAGGAGCGATACAGCAATCTGGTGCTGCTCCACAGGCGGTATCTGCCATTGCTGACCGACCAGGACACCGCCGCTCTCAAGAGCATCTGCAAACAACTGGCTGTAACAAGAAAACAACTGACCAAAATCAACAGCCTGCGTAACTCCGCAAAATTAGCGGCAATCTGAACAACTTTCTATTGGTGATTGATTAAATGCCTGATAACACAATCGATGGAACGCCGGATGCGGTGAAAGTCGCACGTCCGGTGTGGAGTGGGGGAAAATCCGGCGATGACTTCAAAGGATTACCTATCACTATAAGCGGAAACGCTTTTATACTGCGCCCTCATCGCCTATATCATTTTTGAAGGCCCCGCCGAGGACAGGAATATGAATACGCTGGTGGATATGATTTCCGGCATGGAGGTCAAGGAGGAGGACGAAAACTACAAAAACGCCGTGGACTATATGTTTGACGGCCTCGCCAAGCGCAAGCCGGATTGCTTCGCCGTGAAGCAATACCGCAAATATCGCCTAAGCAGCGGCAAGACGGCAAAAAGTATTTTGATTTCCTGCGGGGCGCGTCTGGCCCCCTTTGACATCCCCCAGCTCCGGGAGATTATGAGTTATGACGAGCTGGAGCTTGACCGTATGGGCGACAGACGGACGGCCACATTTTTCATCATTTCCGACACCACGCAGACCTACAACTTCATTGTGGCGCTGGCATTTTCGCAGATGTTCAACCTCCTGTGCGAGAGGGCCGACAACGTACACGGGGGCCGCCTGCCCCATCATGTGCGGGTACTGTGGGACGAGGCGGCGAACACGGGACAGGTGCCCCAGCTTGAAAAGCTGGTGGCCGTCATCCGCTCCCGCGAGGTCAGTCTGGCGCTTCTGTATCAGGCCCAGTCCCAATGCAAGGCCATCTACAAGGATAACGCGGAAACGATTTTTGGAAATATGGACAGTATGATCTTCCTTGGAGGCCGGGAAAGTACGACCATAAAGGAGATTTCCGAAAACTGGCTGGGCAAGGCGACCATCTCCATGCAGACGGAGGGCC
>ERZ857503.53-NODE-53-length-135557-cov-16.098013_pt1 | contig 135557 bp, 148 predicted proteins | sample MGYA00519766_ERZ857503 | MGnify/ENA primary metagenome ERZ857503 (study PRJEB31778, sample SAMEA3449345) | human gut metagenome | biome: human gut; feature: human-associated habitat; material: faeces | place: United Kingdom | collected 2010/2012 ...
GCACAAGGGGGCAGAATCGCTTGGTTTTAGGGGGCAGCTTACACTGGATTTTCCAGCGGCTTCTGCAACTAAGTTTATCCGGTCTATATCGGAGTATCAAACTTGGAATACCACATATCATTACTTGTACAAACAAGGGTGAAGTGTGTCCAATTCGATAATAAGCTTAGTTGGAGAAGCCTTTTTTATGCCCTCACTTTTATCAATTTAAATCAATATAACAATGGAAACATTTAACAGAATGAATGATTCTTCCAAAGAGAATCAGAGCAAAAGAAGCGTTTACAATTTGAAAAGTTTGAAACGCTATTTAATTAGCTTGTCTGAATTGACAAAAAGTGAGGAAGAACTGGAAAGACTTATTAAAAAGCTAAACATCCGGATTCTCCCAACGGGAAGCAAACAGTATGTTTGTGAATCTTTTTTTCAAGTTACTGATGAAAACCGCCAGTTCTTGGAAGAAATCAATTATGGTAAATGGCGATTTATGTTAACCGCCAATGCATTGTTGAAAAATCTACCTTTCATCATTCATGAAATTGCCATAGACGATATGGATGTGAATAGCATTGATGCTTCCTTACCCGAAATCAGAGAAAGATTGAATTGTAGAGTCTTGAAATTGTACAGTAATGGCCATGATTTTTGTACCGTAAAAGAAGATGAGTTGGCGAATCTTCCTAACTCATACAAAAGGATTGGCTGGTCAGTTTCATCTTATAAATTTTATCCGGAGGAAGGGGGACTTTATGATACAATTTAATTTTGAAAATGTCGCCAATTCAGGCAATCGAGAGCCATATAATAATGTGGCTGCGCATGAAGAATTGAAGTCCATGATGTCACGTTTTGACAGATTGAACATTTTCTTCGACATTGACGAGGACGGCTACGAAGTGATAAAGGTCGAAAGCACATACGTGAAACGCTTCGCGTATCAGTTGAACGATGAATCTGCAAACTGGCTTATGACATACCTTTCTACTGGCAAGAGTGAGGACTTTGGCGTAGAACCGTCAGAAGTTCAGAAATCAGACCAAACTAACGGTAACGAGTATCGAAAGAATATGCTCAAACTGTTTGTGGAAAGCAAGGCTGTAAACATTCAGTTTACGCCCGAGTTCAGAGACCGTAGAGGGCAGCTAACAGCAGTAGCCAACTTCAAGTTCGGTAACATCTTCTTCTTCGTAAACCGAGACGAGGACATTGTTTCGTACTTGCAAGAGAAAGAGTTAATTCGCTAAATTTAAACGGAGCAGAGGAAGTGTAAATTTCCTCTCTCCTTTTAAAAACTGACACAAATGAAAAAGGAATATATACCTATATATAAAATAGCTGGTAAAATCCAGTACTTGACAGAAGTCCTGCCACAGATAGAAACAAATACTATCCTTTGCAAGACATTAACTGGATTGGGTGCAACCTATTCCGAAATAAAGGCCAAGCGACATTCCATTATTTCTGTTCCCAATGTACCGCCTATTATTGGCAAGTGCAGAGACCCGAAGCATAAGAATGACAATCTGTTCGGTGTCAAGCAAGGTGTGACAACAGAAGAAATCATTGATTATATTGAAAAGACATTAGCCGCAGGAAAGTTTATCAAGCTGATAAGTACTCCCGAAGGATTTACTAAAATCAAACGTGCTTTCGAGGAACTGGAACTTGACATATATAATATGTGCTTCTTCCTATCCGATGAATGCGACAAGCTGATAAAGGATGTCGATTATCGAGCAGATATAATTCTTCCTATGGATGATTTCTTCAAATTTAGAGAAAAAGCATTTGTCTCAGCCACTCCCATACTACCGAGTGACCCACGTTTTGAAAGTCAAGGTTTCAAAATAGTAGAAATACAGCCGACCTTTGACTACAAACGTCCTATCAGCATTGTGCAGACCAACAATGTCTTGGAAGCATTGAAAGAAATTCTACCGCAGATAAAAGCACAACAAAAGCAACCACGCAGTATTTGTTTCTTTGCCAACAGCGTTGATATGATACACCAGCTAATGAGTAAATTGGGAGTTGAAAATGAGTCCGCAGTATTCTGTGCAGAGAAAAGTGTTGAGAAGTTGAAGAAGAAAGGATTTAAACGAGCTTATGAATACTGGAACATTAAGCATAAAATGCCTTATATGTGGTTTACCAGCAGAAACTATACTGCTGTGGATATTGAATTGGATGAACAACCCGATATAGTATTTGTCACTGAACCGTATTTTGCAGAATACACAATCATTGACCCATGTACTGATGCGGTACAAGCAATAGGACGATTCAGAAATGGTACTTCTTTGGCTATTCATGTTGTCAATACCAATGAGAACTATCCGATACGCACCCAAGCAGGTATCAAGGAATATCTCAAAGGTTGCAGGGATGCTTACAAGACGATTAAAAACTTCTATGAATGTGCAACGTCTTCAGAAAGCAGAGATGCTTATAAGGCTGCATTGGATATACTGCCATATAACCGGATGCTAAAAGACGGTAAGACCAACTATTTCGTAATTGACAATTTTGTTGATGAAGCATTGGTTAAGTCTGCCTACAACAATATTGATTCAGTAGTGAACCGATACAAGGAAAGTAGCTTATTCTTACCGAAGCTGACCCAACCTCTGTTTTACAAATTTGGCGATAAGGAAAGATTGAGCCTAATGGATAAGAACAGTTCTATCAAAGAAAGCCGAAAGCGTATCGTTGAATTACTGGAATCGTTGAAGGATGACAGAAATTCCCCATTGGCACAATCGTTTATCAGTGACATCAGGCAAGTTGATGCTTTTATTATTGATGCTTACGATACGGTAGGCAAAGAAGTTATTGAAGTAAACAATTATTCATTCAAAAAAATCAAAGAAGCCATGATTATGAAAAACTATAGAGAAAAAACAAGCGGAGTAGAGTTTGTTCAACTCCTTAAAATTTCATTTATTACTGGTAAGAAATATACTCGTAAAGAAGTTAAAGAAGAATTAAAACGCTTGTACTCGTTAGTTAACACTGCGCCCAAGAAAGCTGTTACAGCCATGACTATAAAAGATTTCTTCAAAATTCAAGAATGTAAAATTGCGAATCAGAAAGCTATCAGAATATTAGAACCATTAATATAGGATAGTACTTTTTTGATGAAAGTTAGTTTTATAGGGTCTGTTTTAAAAAGGTACTTTATCATTAATATTTAGCTTTATCAAATTATTTATAAACGAAGAGTCTTCGCTAATGAAAGTGAGGACTCTTTTTTTATTTGAACATATCTCCATGTCGTAATTCATTCCCCCATGCTGTGTCGGATGATAAAAACGGAGGTACACCACCTTTTTATGCCCCCTCATGGCCATGGAAGAAAAAGCATTCTTTACTTCACGATGATACTATTACCTCACATCATCCATGAAAAAGAATGTCTTTTGTCAGCAGCGTATATGTTCACAATCCTATTCCCGTAGCCGAGCTATAATTTACTAATGCTCCGAATTTCTTTTAAAAGAATATTTAGGGAAAGACAAAGAACGGGCCTTGGATGCAAGCGAAGAAATTCACTTGTGTTTAGGGTTTGTTATTGTTAAATCCATTCAATCAATAATCATTTAATTCAAATTCATTATGGAAGCATTACAAATTATGCCTATCATGGCACAGAACCAATCGAGATTTAACTTAGGCGAGTATGCGGAAGAAGCTGCCATTATCCAAGACGAACCAACTGTACAGCCGAGCGTGAACTTTTTGGAAGCCAACACCGATGCAATCACTATGGACGAGCTTACAAACAAATGCGTTGTTCCAACTTGGGCTAACCAAGAATTGACTATCGCACATCAAGACTTTATTTCATGTGTGCATGATGCGGCTTGCTCATTCTATGCAGGTGAAAGAGTGAATGAGCCGGATATTAGAGTTTCACACATTGTACGTGGTAGAACACCTCAAAGTTTGGGTAAGAAAGCATCGGAATTGTTGGAGTGTGAAAAGACACAATTCTACCAACGCCTTGCATTTGCCTTTACCATTCCAACCATTATCGAAACGATAAGAGGGCAAAGGCTTGAATTGTGCATAGGTGGGGTAAGGAACTATTCAGACCTTAACCTTTATCGTGCATCCAAAGGCTTGGAGAAGTTTTCGGTTTTTATCGGGTGGCGTGTTCGCATTTGTAGCAATCAAATTTTAACGGGAGAAGGTGTCAAGTTCAATATGGAAGTAACCAATATCAGCGAACTTTACAGAAATGTGCTTGAATTGTTCCACAGCTTCAACCCTGCAAAGGAAATCCACTTGATGCAGTCACTTACCAACACTTCATTGTCCGAGACACAATTTGCGCAAATCGTAGGGCGGATGAGAATGTTTCAAGCATTGTCACCTGCAAGGCAGAAAACTATTCCAAGACTTCTGATTACGGACAGTCAGATTAATTCTGTTTGTCGCGACTACTACCACAACGAAGTGTTCGGAGCAAAGGACAACGCCATATCAATGTTCGATTTCCACAATCTTTTGACGCAGGCTAACAAAGGAAGCTACATTGATACTTATTTGCAACGAGCCGTAAACGCTACGGAAGTCAGTGTAGGAATTAACAACGTCCTGCAAGGACTTGATAACAAATACGCTTGGTTCTTGGGCTGAGTGGATTGTTGATTGAGAGAGGAAGGGACATCATTAAGTTGGTGTCCTTTCTTCATACTTAATAATTAACTAATTATATTTGTAAGTACGCAAATAAGTACATATATTTGCATTATAAAAAGGAGGATTTATGAGAACAGCCAATTACACAGATTTAAGAGCCAATCTAAAAGGTTATATTGACTCGGTTATTGACGATTGCGATACGGTACTTATCAATCGTGGTAATGGTACGGGAGTAGTAATGATTTCTTTGGAAGAATATAATTCTTTGAAGGAGACCGAATATATCATGTCTTCTGAACAGACCATGAATGATATTCGTAAAGGAGAAGAAGACTTAAAGGCAGGCAAAGGAATAGAAGTAAATTTAGATGAACTATGAAACTGATATTTACTCCTATTGCACAAGAACACTGGGAATATTGGAAAAAGAATGACCCCAACATAACCAAACGCATTAAGAAATTACTCGCCGATATATTGGAACATCCTTACACTGGCATAGGTAAACCTGAACCTCTCAAATATGAATTGGCAGGTAAATGGTCAAGACGAATTAATTCAGAGCATAGACTTATTTATTCTGTGCATAATGATATGATAGAGATTTACATATTCTCCATGAAATATCACTATTCCAAGAAGTAACTACATTATCACATCTTATTAATTAAAAGGACATCTGTATGACTGTCTTTGATTTATTTCAACTCTCTGTATTTCAGAGGTTAATCGGAGCAAGATAAGCTATTCTATACATACAGGTGTACATGAGCCGGTTATTAATAGCTTTAATTGCGAATACAAAGATATACAGATTTGTTGGATGTAAGGCACTATTTAACAGGTTTTTATATAGAGGTTTACTTACGGATAAAAGTGAACCATGTATATGATTCATGGAGAAATACATAGCCTTGGAATAGTTGCCTGAAGCGGCCGAAAAAGAGGGTTTCTCTAAAAAAACTCTGATTAATCCCTCGGAAAGAGTAAGATTTCCGAGGGATTTTTGTGTCTCACAATAAAAATGCCAGAAGTTACTCGGGCATTAATGATGATGTTATACTACTTATTCCGCATAACGCCGGTTGATGGGCTTGACGTGTATCTCCACCCGGCTATCATCCAAGATTCTGCGTACAGCTTTCCATATCGGCAGTTTCTCGACCCCCGCTAATTTCAGGGCCTCAACCGCCATACTGTCTTCGACTAATTGCAGGTAATCTTCCTCTCGTAGTTCTACATATTTATGAAGGTCTTTTTTAAGTTTCGCCATAGGTCATTTCTCGTTGAAGTCTGCTGGAATTTCTCCCCAATCGACCGTATTCCAGTGAATCACTTTTATACGGTCAACTTCGGAGGCCATCACCTTCAAAAATATCTCGGCTTTTTTTATTGCCGGGTTCTTTTTGCGGGAGGCGGTTCTTTTCTCTTGAAACCAGGTCAGGGCTGTCTGACTGTCGGTGTAGATGATTCGAGGTGTGAAGTCATGCTCAATGATATATTTTGCAGCTTCCACGACACCCAGAAATTCGCCGATATTGATTGTCTGATTACCTATATTCCTTTCAAAGAGAAGTTCTCCGGTAGCCAAATCTACGGCTCTATACCGGGTAACTCCTCTTTTCATGGAATGTGCCCCATCGGTGGCAATACCTTGTCCGGGCTGTGTCATAAGCCTGGTATTTCCGGCGTAGCCAAACCGTGTTCGCCCATCTTTCGGATTAGTTTTGCCGCTTCATCTTTGAAGCGTTCGATTACTTCATCCCAATCCTCAATATCAGTTCGTTGGTGCAACAGAGAAACTACACCTGCAACAGTCCGGCTGGAATAAGATTTACCTTCCAACGGGTCAAAATATACGACCTTGTTTCCGAAGGTAATAGTTACCCTGTATGTCTTTCTTGGAATCAACAAGGTTTCTATTGTTGCTTTGAAAAGAACCGGGGCTGCTGCAACTACAACAAACCCGCTGCCCGTGTGCATTGCTTTCAGTTCTACGGCGTATAGAACATTCGGCTTGATTTTCCCTTTCAGGTCTTCTGAAAGAACACAAATTTTCTTTTTGTAGGGTGAATCCTCACGTACTCCACGTAATTGCTTTGTCTTGGAATGGCGTGAAACAAACCCGATCAATTCGCCCGTCTTTTCCGAGGGCTTGAATTTGAGCTGTGATTGCTCTGATGTCATACTCCTTGTCCATATTCTTCAATCTGGTTTACGTTCAATTAACAATATGAAAATCAATCAATATTAAAATAAAACAGCTACAAATTTATATTTTCATTATATATAAATCAAATAAATTTGCAGTTATTTTTAGAGCGTAAAGCAGGAGTATTTATAGAGAAAGTCTCTTGTCCTTACCATAGTCTTTCAGCCTCGGAAAAATGACTGAAACGTTCGTCTGTTGTGGAGATTGCGTTGTTTCCGTAACACTTCCAATATCGATATACTCTTTCTGCTTTTTTACGACGGAAATAAATATCGTCCTGTCTGATATATTGGATGCCCTGTTCGAGCGATGTATTGATCCATGTGGCCGAATTCTTTATTTTGGGGTTCGGCCGAACATACATCTCCTGTTTTTCTTTTCCGAATACGAAAATGTTGTGCATCCGTACGTCATTGTCTACGTCAAACCTGCGGGCATAAGCTGCAAAGTCATAAATGTCGGTTTGAAGAAGACTTCCACCGAAAAATGTGGCTGCGGTTTGTTGTAAACTGTCGAAGGCATCATTGAGTTGTTTGCGGGACCGGATTTCATCCAAACGCCGGGATGTTACAGATTGGGTGGTTGCATAGACTATCCGAAATCCGTTCCGGGTGGTATCGCACACTTCCAAATGACGGACAATTTCTCTGCCGGCATTGATGCTATCGTCCATTGGGTCAGGTGGTCTGAAACAGTCTTTCAGCAAGGATATGCCAACGATAAATACCAAAGCAATCCAAGGCCCAAGTCCAAGCAGGACCCTGAACCTGATGTTTTGTTCTGTTTGCTGATTTAGTTCCTTATTTATCATTGTTTTACAGATGCTTAGGAAGAATGAGTAATCCGCGTTTGTTCAGTTCATTTTTAATCATTTTGAGCAGTTGCTCAAAAGTCTGTACCTCCTGCTTTTCCTCAATCCTGCGATGTGTGGTCGCAGAAAAATAAAGTTTGTGGTCGTCGTTTGTAGGATATGACAATCCACCGAGACAAGTCCCTTTTGAGCGTATCTGAAATATCCCGTCTTTGAGTTTGCACTCTTTCGGAGCCGGGACTAAAATATTGTATTCGGGAAGTGCATCGTCAAGCATTTGGAGGATCGGCCGGATTACCTCTTCTGCGTAGTTGGGCACTCTGATGACGGGCATTTGAATATTTCTTACTTTTTCATCTTCCTGACGCTCTATTTCACTGAGTTGGTCGGATACTTTTGCTGTTGCGGCAAAGTAGTTGTCTAAAAGCTCTTTGATTGCTGTCATAATTTTATTATTTAACTGGTTGATAAATCCTTCATAAGAATAATGGTGGTAATGAAAATCCGGTTGATAAACCGAAGGTTTTATTATGCTGCGGCTTCATCAATAGATTGTTGAGCCTCTTCAATGGATGAGATTGCTTGCTCGACGGCATCTATTGCATCCGTCATTTTGGAGCCTCGTCCGGAGTCCTGAAAGGGTTCCGGCAGGTTATCGAAGGCATCCTGTTCTTCGTCCTTTATGTCATTAAGCTGGGCTATCACTTCATCTAAAGAATCTCTGGCGTCGCTTAACTGCTGTCTGCGGTCTTTATTCATTATATATGTTTTAATCTTGAGGGAATACGGTATCTCTATTTGTTCGAAGTCTTACATGGGACCACAATTTTCACCGAAAGCTCCGGCAGGCAATATCCATTCTTCGTCCGGAGAAAGAATGATGGGCAAATCGTAGTTATAGTTTGTAGCGGTTAATTTTAATTCGTCAGTAATATGACTATACGGTGTACCGGAAGCTATCAGTGTCAGGATGTCACTATTTCGTTTGATTGTACAGTTGAACAGTTTTTCCAAAGCGGCGATTTCTTTTATCGATTCGGGACTTATGTATGCTGCGCTGGCGAACTGGTTTTTGTTACCGAAGATGCAGAACCGGCACGAACAGCGGCTCCATCCCAGATAGTAACAAGGATGGACTCTGACCCTGTAACGTCTGATAATGTCCCAAACCTGTTGTTCTTTCCAATCCCGTATGGGTCGCAGGCGGTCCACGTGGCGGGTGAACTGTTTTCCATTCCGGAGGTCTGCCCGGTCGGGTTCAAAAACGGGGTATTTTGCCCGTGCTGCTGATTCTTCGCCTCTTTCACCGGATAATATCAATGTACGAATTCCCCGAAAACGGGGTTGGTTGATGATTGCGGCAGAACAAACGTCTATTTTGAGATAACCGGAACACCAACGGACTGTAAGGTCCGGGGAACACTGAGGGAATTTGCGACGCGTAGCGAGCTTACCCCGTTTTCCTCCCACTTTGCCGACAGTTCCGTCGGGACATTCAAAACAATTGGGAGCGGTGAGGCAGTTTTCCCGCATAAGCTCCCTGCGGAAGCCTCCTTCTTTCCATTGATAGTAGATTTTAACGCCAAAGGCTTCGGCGAACCTGCGGCAGTAGTCAGGGGTAACTTCCCAGTCGAAAAAAGTGTCTTCGCGTCCGTCCACGTCCTGATGCCAAAGTTCGATTTTATCCAAAGGGATACCATTATCGAGCAGGTAAAGGAAACAGGCGGTAGAGTCTTTTCCACCACTAAAGGATACGATATATTTATCGTAGCTGTGAAGATTATATTCCATGAAAATTTAGTTTTTCCGAGTGGATAAAAGGTGATAGCTCGCTAAAGTTATGGAGGACAATAGCCGGATGCCGGGGCGATACACACGATTTGTCCGGTTCGGTAAGAGTATATCGATACGGCAGTACCTGTTTCGGTTAATGCGTTCTTCTTTGCGTCACACAGACGGACAAAATCATGTCGTTCACCACACCAGTTGTCGTTGTACCAATATATCGGCGTTATGAGCTTATCGGCTGTGATGTGTGGGTTTGTCGGTGGTCTACAGTTCAGCAGGGCTTGTGCTGCCATGCGTATGAAATCCGGCCACTCGTCGTAGGGGATTTTGTATTTGCGCCAAATAGGTTCTTTGAGGAGCAGGCTTTGAATACTCGCCTCGTTACCGGTGTGATAACCTAAAATTTCCGAATAAGAAATGTGCGTGCTGCCGTCCGAAAGCGATGCGAAACAGATGCCGCCTTTTTTCCCGGTCGGTTCGTACCTGCCCCAGATTGTTTCGACATTCCGCATAACGATGCGTGGCCGGCCTTCCATGTCGGGACCGTCGTACAAGAGGACTGTGGCTCCGGATTTATGGAATATGTGTGATAATCCTTTGGATATAAACATAGTCTGTCAATTAGTTAATTGTTTAAATGCTTTAATGTTGTCTTCGTCCAGCAGCAGGTTCTGCCAATGTTCTTCGACAAATTTGCAGATTGTCATCTCGTCGGCAGTAGTTTCTTTTTGGAGAATTTCGATAGCCCGGTCTTTCCACATGCCCTGGTCGATGCTCAGTTCAATATAACGATTCCAGACGGTTATAAGCCAATCGATGTTGATTTCGCTGAGGTGGTAATCATCGTGTTCCAGCTTGCCTGTATCCGGATTATGCAGATCACAGGTTCCGTCCGGATGAATCCTCTCCAGCATATAATGACGGTATATGGGATCGTCGGTGTTGTCCACTTCCTCCACCCAGACGGAATGAGGCAACCAGCAGTCCGGGTATTCCGTGATGCGGCAAAGGTTAGCTACGATTTTATCTGTCAGATGTTTGACCTGTTCTTGTGGTGTCATATTGCTTGTTTTAAAGTTCTACATTCAGGGCGAAAAATTCGATATCTTCTTCCTCGAAAGAGGTTTTATTTTGTTTGTTGTATTCCTCAATGCAACTTGCCGGGATATACGTCTGGCCATCGATGCTGAATTTTTTGTTTCCGAGAAGACGGGCAAGTGTTGTTTCGTTTCCCTGCAATACCTTTTCGATGTCTTCCTTGTTTCCGGTAACGGTAATACCGAGGCGCATCCAGACGGATGCCTCAACAGGGAGTTCGGATTCGGTTCTCACATCAGAAGGTCCGATGACTTGATAGTCACCCCAGCCGCTGGCATCAAATAAAGCCTGTACATAAGCATCGTATTCAGCTTTAGTTTGAAACTCTTTTTCATCGACCACACCTCCGTTATCCATCAGCCATTCGTCCGAGGGAGGGGTTCCGGTTTCATTGTAATGTTTCACGGCGTCTTCGCCGAGGATAATTGTTGCTTTAACCATATCAATAATCTTGAATTTGTTTAACTCCATTGTTATTGGAAATCAGAGCATAGGTAATGCTCGATGGATTTGTACCGGTTGGATATGCTGGCGTGTTCATTGAAACCGTTCAGGCAATGAAGCAGTGCAGCTTGTATTGTCGGGTATCTGCGTGCGAAAGTCTGTATGTTATCCAAACAATATGCGTTGATTATATATTTGAACGGATCGAGGTTTTCTTTCTTTAGCTCAACATACCATGCAAATGTGAGCTGGAGTTTGAATCCGTCCGCTTCTCCGTTTTTCATTAGCCGTTCTTCTCCGATCAGTCTGAGGACAAGTTCTTTATCCAGCCATCTGGGACACTCCCGGTAATTTTTGAGTTGCGCTACATATCGGGCAGCATATTTTTCGATATCCTTTTCGCTCAAACCATACTGCCGGCCGTAAATAGCGTTGATTTCCTCGGTGGAGACAAAAAAGTTTTTGCCGTCCACATTGAATGTATAGATTTTATTTTCCATGAGAATTCCTTAATCAAATTTGAAATGGGGCCTGGCCCGTTTTACAATGTGGAGATCCTTATAGCCTATGGATTGTAATTCGGCCAGCAAATCACGATATTCGGGTTCCGTTGCCGGACGTGTTTCTGCGATTACTCCTGAATAATCTGCTGCGCCATGTTGTCCCATGTGGACATACGACATCGTGGTATAGTCACGGGTATTGAATGGGATGTCCGGAAAGAGGGCAATCACTTCGCCGTCGTCCCATTTGCGGAATACGACTTTAATGCAATATCGTTTGTCGTTCATAATGTGATGATGTAAGTTTTGAGTAATTCTTTTTCGAGTTTTCGGTCAGTGCCGGCTATTTGTCGGATGAGCTGACGGATATTTTTATTTGCCGTCTTTACAATGGCTTGAGGGGCCGGTGCCGGGGTTGCAAACTTCCGGCAAGTATCGGAGCAGAACTGTCGGTGGCCTTCGAGCGGTTTTCCGCAGGCCGGACACCGGCGTAGGCCGTCACGTTGAAGTACTTCCAGCATATTGGCGTGGATGCCTTTCCACCATTCCAGCCGGTCGATGTCGTAATCCTGGACGGTGATGGTGTTTCCAAAGTCTCGGGCTTCGACTTCGAAAGAAAGTTCTTCGTCATGCAACATGACTTTGATTACCGGATCGTCGTAGGGGGTACCGTTGTTATCGTACCAGATGACATAGGTTGGATCGGACAGTTCGTCAATATCACCCAGTGAAAGTTCCGGGAGGTTATTGTTTTTTAACATGGCCGTAATGGAGGCCATCAGGTTGCTGATGTTGTACATATTTGTTTTATTAAGATTAGTGGATATGAAAGAATGTCAGGCGTAGATTGCCTGCATTTTTTAATGGGGCCGTCCGAACATCAGTCCGAACGACCCCTGTCATCATTATGGCGAATGATATGTTAGTAATTTAGTTGAATAGTGTTGTAAATCCCGTCGATCTCATCCTGGCGGATACCGAGGTACACCATGGTGATTTGCGGCGAAGAGTGTTTGAAGATCATAGACAGCAGAATCAGAGCTTCCATTGTACGCCCCATGGTTTCATAGACATAGCGGCCAAATGTTTTTCTGAATGTGTGGCTGGAGAAACGCTGGATCGGTAACCGATAGCGTACCCGAAACACTTTCAAAGTTTCGTTGATATGTTTCTTCGTGTACGGCTTTTGTGTACGGGTATTGCAAACCACCGGAAGGTTCCTATCGGGAGATCCGAGCTGACGGTACAGTTCTGTTATCCGGCGGCGGACATTATTGTTCATGGGAATCTGACGGGTTTTGCCCGTCTTTTGTTCCATTTTGTATAAGGCATCTCTTTCCAATACATCTTTCCATGTCATTGAAAGAACATCGGAAATACGACAAGCCGTACAAAAAGAGATGCAACAATAGAGTTCCCAGAGATAATTGCCGTCCTCATGCAGCCCGGACAGTAGTCGTATGAAGTCATTGTATTCCAATGGCTCGGCTGTTGTTATTTGTCCTTTGAGTGACATGGTATTACAGTTTTTATGTTATTGTTGATTTTGTGGAACAGATTCTCCCTCACTCTCACAAGCATTACCAGTCTGTAGTTCAGGAGAATCTTTGAAAAGGGACATAACCTTAGCCCATGTTTCCCGCATCCGGAAATATTCGTCGTACCTTTCCTGATCGAGAAAAAATACATACGCAGGTATGTCTGTTTGTTTATAAAGAAGATATTCCTGTTCGTTCATCCACTGTACAGTAGGTAGTCCGGTACGATAGTAGGCAGCATTGACGAGCCATGCACCCCGGAAATTATCCATTCGGAGCGTATCGATGCAGACGACTTCGCCCACGCAGGAATTCATCAGAAAGTTACACACGCACATCAGGCAACAGGTGTAATCGATGTCCCAGGCGACCAGATAGCTTTGCGGTCGATCGACTTTGGCCGCCAGTAGTGTCCGACCACTGCCCGCTGCCGGATCATATACCGTAGGAATTCTGGTCGTCGATTCTTTCTTTCCAGTAATTATTTTTGACATCAGCTCCGTAATGTGTGTAGGTGTGAAGAACTGACCTTTCTGTTGCTGGCCGCGCTGGGAGGTCAGGGCCATGAACAGATCGCCGAAAGCGTCATACCAACCATGAATCTTGATCTGTTTCTCCATGATTCGTATCCACACGGCAAACATTCCATAGAATGCCTTGCTTTGTTCCTTTGTGTATCGCCAGTCAGTTAACGGCGGTGTATTCGGGAGTGAGAATCCATGGATAATGTACCGGAGCAGGTCCCGGAAGACGTCCCTTACATCAAATCCATTTTGATAGGTGAAATCGTTTATCAGTTTCTCCAGTTCCCGGACTTCTACCGGGGCTTCATATCCTTTACTCATAAATATTGGGGAATAAAAAAGGCGAGGAACTTACGCTCTCCGCCTTGAGGTTGATAACTATTGTTTGTTTTATCTGAGATTTTTCTACTTGCCCTTCACGCGCCATTCCTTAAACCGTATGAGATTTTCCGGGGGTGTTTTTGTGTCATCCCAAACCTCACGGAGAAAAGACGTTATGTATTCAGTCGGACATTCGAAGTCGTTGTCCCGCAGGTAACGCCCTTTTTCTCCGGATGACATAAACGCCGACCCCTTGAGCGGACGCAGAGCCAACATTTCCGGCTGGCTGACAGGATGAGTGTTTCCATATTTGGCGAAATTTTCAATCTGTCGTCTGGCGCCAGGCGAAACGTCCTCATAGAATTTCACCGAACGTTCGTAACTTATATGGGCAACTGTTAGATAGTCGCCATTCCGGGTTCTACCGGCATCCCAGACGGTGATGCCATTACCCATAAATCCAAAGTGAATTTCTTCTTTCATTCTGTTTGAGATTGTTGTTTCAATTTTTGATCTGTAAATTCATAAACCGTATCGAGATATTCCACCTCGTTCCAATTCGTATTTTGATGCTTACGTGTAAATTCATTGGCCCAACCAATGATTATATCTATGGTATCGCGGGAATTTCCGGTCGGACAAAAGCCTTGCGCCCCGGCCTCATAAGCAATGTCGGCAATTGCTTCGGCGTAGTCGCGCAGATCGGATTCTCCAGTAATTAGTTGTTTCTCCATAAGCGTATTTTTTCTTCAGTTGATAATGCGTCCCACCAGCTATTACAAGCATCTACGAAATCCTGATATCCGTCTTGGGGATCAAAATCGCCCTGTCGGTAGCCAGTCAGATATTCCATCGTGCGAAAACCTGTTCCTCCCCACCATTGCTCAGCTTCAGCCAACAGGTAAGATGTCGGCCGGATGCGAACATTTTCGTTGCAGTTATTGCAGAAGCTACATTCGTATTCCTCGCAATCGCCATTAGGACGGCCACCTTCGTTAACCTTGCTCCAGATTTTGATTTCAACGTTGGTAGAACCGCAATCGCAGCATCGGTACGGGTCGTGACGTTCGTCGGAATAACGCCATTCAAGCCAATAAAACAGATGCTGATAGGATTGGCGAAATTTCCATTTAAGTTTGTCGATTAGTTTCATATTTTTATTTGTTATAGTGAGACAATATCCACGATTGCTTGTATCGTGTCATTTTCGAAATATGTCAGCGGAATAACTGCACAAGGAGTATGATCTTTCGAAAGAATGATGTCGGAAATGTATATTTCTCTTCTTGCGTCAAATACCGTAGCTTTCCCCTCGTCATTGGTCAAATCCCAATCACCCTGATTCAGACGGAGTTGCTCTGTCAGATACCGGAGCATCTCCGATACTTCGGCTTCTTCTCTTGGCTTTTCTGAAATTAATGTCGGTAAGTAGCATTTCCCGTCATACATCAGACAGGCACGGGCGATGAGTTTGCGTCGGTTGTCGTCACTCAACTCAGCATAAAAGCATTCGGCTGCTCCGTGCATTGTTTTTTCTGTAAATCGGCACCACTTGCTCCAAAAATGTTCGAACATCGGCCCGAACACAATTTTGCATTCTTCTTTGCTCCAGCGACACCACATGTAATAAAAATAGCTGGAGACGATGTTTTCGTTGGTTCGTTTCATATTATACTCGTTAGTTGTTTCAGTGGTAAGTTCTCTGTCCAAAACTCTTCGCCTGTGTATTTACCGTATGCTTTATATTGGGCATCACCATCCCGATATATCGCAAGCCTGTAACAATCCAGACTGCTTTCGGGTGGGGTCAGGTTATCCGGTTCCTCTTCGCTCAGTTCTATAAATGTCCAATCCTTACCTGCCAATAATTCATCGAGATTAGGCAGTCCATCCTCTCCCGTCTGGTAAAAATCCACAGAATAGTCATAGAAATTCAAGGATTGAAAAACGTAATCCTCCGCGAAAGGCTTAATGAATTCCAATCTTTTGAGCTGTTCTTCTTTCCACTTTTCCGAAATGGAGACTATTGCGAACTCGCACGAGTCCCATTCGCTGTTGCTGTGTGCTCTGACCAGAATATGTCCGGTCGGTTTATCTGATACTTTCATTGTCTTGAATTTTATTTGTATAAAGAGGTCCGATACATGATTGAATGATTAAAACCACGATATAAGTACATATTCATTTTTCTGGTCGCTATTGTTAATCAGGTTATCCAGGACTTTGAGGAACTTGTCTTTGTCCAGTTCTGCCTTGGATAGTGCATTGCCGAATTCTGCCGCCTGTTTTTGGAATACTTTATCGTTTTCTATGATGATGGATCGTAGCCGACAAAGTTCTTTGCGTTCAACTTCGTACTCTTCATCGTAGCAATCTTCGGCTGTTATTTCGATCTCGAACATCCTGAAAATATCGTACAGGGCTTCTTGACTATCACTACCACACATTCCCGGATAGCCATATTCAATCTGATAGACTTTCCCTACATGTAAATTCCAACTCATATTTTTCTATTTTTTTTAGTTATTTGATTATCAGAATGTAAAACCTATAAATACTTCTTTATCACCCGGCAACAACCGCTCATGATTTATATCATCGTATTTGTAGGCACTGTATTTTTTTACTTCCCGAACGTATTCTCCGCGCACCCAGACCGGGGCTGTTGCCCGATCTGAGAGGCGAAAGAATTCTCCTTTTTTGAGGTTGCGGATAGTTTTCGTTTCCATAAGCACAGTATTATGCGGCAATACCAAGTTGACGTGCTGCGTTACGCATTTCATCATAAGAAATCCGGTGGCATCCAGCAGTCAAAATGTCGTTCTGATAGGAATTGATGGACCATTGATGACTGTTGGCATCCTTAATAAGGTCATGGCGGAAGTTCGTTTCGTTCTTGTGGAACAACTCTACCAATTTCCAAAGACGTGCAGCTTCCATAGCTTCGACACGTATTCCTTTGGAAGTTTCAATATATCCGTTGCGTACCCTCAGTAGTGCGTTGAAACCAAGACCGGAAGGAATATTGAACCAGATATTTGAAAGTTCTCCAGAATGCCATAATTCCTTTTTCTCCTCGAAAGTCAGGCGGGCCACACGCTGACGTTCTTCTTCTTCCCGACGCCATTTTTCCTGACGTTCGGCATATCGCTGTTCCCGTAGTTCTGTGTTACGACGATTGATTTCTTCCTGCCGTTCTTTACGTTCCTCGAAATGTTCCCACAGGAGCGGATCGCCACTGCGGTCAATAAAGAGTTGTGACACCCGGCCCTCAAATCCATTAATTGCCGTGGGTTGAAACAAGCCACGGGAAAGAATATCGAGGAACAGTTCCTGATATTCCAATTTATTATCCCGTGGAATATAGCTGGAATATCTTGAACGTTCACCCGTCACATTCCAGAATGTTGCCTGATCTTTTTTGGCGGTACTGCCCAATTTTGTCAGAACAGGCATGAGCCAACGCCCTTCGACAGATTTTTGTCGCTTGTCAAGCCCCCAGAATTCAATCCAGCGGCCTACATTAAACAGGCAGTCTTCTACCAAATTGGTATAATTCTGACGACGGGATTTTGTCTGTGCCCGGATGTGTTCATTGATTTTTTCTACCTGATCGACAATATAATAGGCTGCTTCGTAATAGCTATATTCATATAACTTGCCACTGTGCAGGGAAACCGATCGCGGTGTATTGAAAATCTGCTCTCCGAAAGGAATTGCCTGCCGTACCATTCCCATGTGTTTAGCTGTGGTACTGGAATAAGTACAGGTGGTTATTAAATAGGCTTTTTGGCCTTGTTGATTTGTTTCGACGGATGCACACCGGAAATGTGATCCGTAAGAGTAAATATCCTTGCCTTCGAAGTAGAAATTACTTCCATTACGGGCACTATCCTGGCTCTGATGCGCCCAAAGATGGGCTACCATTGGGGTCTCTACAACGTATCTCATGATTTTTCTTGTTTTAATCTGTTTAAGAATAGCCGAAAACAAAAAAGAGAAGGCTATGAACCTTCTCCTTTTTGTTGAATTTCAGTAAATATATCTCTATAACCTCTCCATAATCTGACGAAGAAATTTCTTACTTAATATCATTTTATTGACTGTAATCCCAGACCATCCGTTGCGGGAATTTTTATCCAATAACTCCCGAATAAATGTCAACCATTCTCTAACGGGCTTCTTGTTCAGTATGGTCAGCAAACATTCCGCTTGAATCGTCCAGTCGTGAAACTCCGCAGACCATGGGGCATTTATCAACTCTGACATCGGAATGGTGAACATACGTGGCCCCAGCGGTTTTATAGCTGGATTCTGTCCGATGCTACGCACCGTGTCTGCAATGGCTTGTTCAATATGTTCCCGTTCCTGCCTGTATTGTTCTTCCAGGCGATCGAGATCATTGATTTTGTCCGTTAAAACACCCATCCGACAAAGAGTCTTTTAACGCCCAGTTCTTCGCTGGCCTCATTACTTCCACAATCGCATTTCCCGACAGGCTGGCCGGAACCGCACTTACACAAATCTATACCCCAGTGATTTACACAATGGTTGCAGTTACAGAATACTTGAGGTAAACGTTCTCCTTTAAAGCCGATACGGTCAAATACCTCGCGGCTCATGCTATTGCTGGCACCGTTCTCGAAGCTGACGGTCATGGCACCGCATTGGCATTCCTGAATATATTGTACGGGTATCATACTATGCGGATTTAAGTTGGAATTCAATACCTTCGGGCAACTTGGTGTAGTCCACCTTTTTGATGAATCGGTCAAACTGGGCCTGCGTAATCTTCGGGTAGCATGAGCTGTCCATCCAGTTGAACACTCCTTTGTTGTTGTGGCTGTAGTAAATGAAATTATCGATAGGCAGCCCACTACGAAGCACGTAGAGCTTGATATTAAGTTCCCTCTCTATCTTCCGCTTCTGGCTCAATGCCGTAGCCTTGAGATCGGCAATTTTCTTGCGACGTGCTGCCAATTTAGCTTCGTGTTTGCGTTTTCGGATATTTTCGGGAAGATAATATCCTTCAGCAATCCGAGATTCTACAAGCTGAAACTCTTCCAGGGTGAGAGGTGTGAACTGATAACGGACGGAAGTGTCCTCAAATTTCTCTCCAGTGAGTTGTTCCAACTGTTTTATGGCCGCTTGTGCTTCCTGCATCCAGCGTTCCGGAATCCCCATCGTTTGGAGTAGGTAAGTGAAATAGAGTTGATCTTCGGCCTCGCGGGAAAAGCGGTTGTACTCAATGTCCGTGATACGAAGATATTCCATAGTCAATTTCTTGGGACTGTTTCTCAGATGATAGAATCCATTCCCTTGAGCATACATCGGTGCCCCTTTGGCATCACTAAGATGTAGGGCGATAAACGGTCGTAGTTCTGGAAATACAACGGCTATCTCCTCATGGCAGCAACCACCGGCAGCCCATTTCCAGTAATCATATTTGTTTTTTTCGTAAATGTCTGCTGTAATTGCAAAGTCTGCATGTCCATTACGGCAATCATCGGAAAGTCGAACCTTGACATCGACTTTATAACCTTTGTAAATCCGGGTTTCGGTATATTTCAATGCTGTTGCCATATTCGTATATATTAAATGGTTGATAATGCGAACTCAGGGAATGGGATCTCCAGCCCAAAGAGGCGGATATGCTCTTCTCGTTTTTGTTTCTCCTTATAAGCGATTTCTGTATCAATGTAAGCGAGGCATTCGCTTTTGATTTCCTTGATACCGTCATTTCCATAGAAGCCCCAGCAACTGTCGAGGACGTTGGTGTCATCATTTTCTGGTGTAATTTGGAAGCCGTACACCTCGCCTCGCAAATACTGATCGTAAGTGTCAATCTCACCCTGAAGATATTGCTCGATCTTTTTCCTGCGGGATTTCGTCAGCATTTTCCAGCCGTATTCCTTTTTCACCTTTTCGATGCTGACCGCCACGATACCGAACCAGCCACTGTCCCACGGGCAGGAGAAAGGGTCGGACGATATGGTCAGTCCACTGTGGTCGTAAAGGTAGATGTTCAAGGCAATGTACTTTTCGAGGAATGATTTCCGAAGGTTGCCCGGACGATGGTCGCACACTTCATCGAAGTCAAAATGGCTGGTGAAATCTTTTTCAGGACGATAACGACGGTGCGCCGTGTAGAAGGTTCCGAGATTATCCCATTCGCGCGGGCTTTCAGGACTTTCATCATAATAAATGTTGATATGATGTCCTTTGTAGGTTATTTGTTCGTATCTGTCCATATCAGTAAGTAAAAGTGATTTCCAACTCGCTCTCGTAGTTTTCGAAAGCCATAAGATTCTCTTCGTCCGTCGCGTCCTGATCCCAGAACAGTTCGACAAAACGTTCTATCACATCCCGCATGGCACGGGTATATTTATGGAGGTATTTTACGGCCCTCTCACGCCAGTTCGTTGTTTCGTATTGCATGATGATTTATTATTTCGATTGTTCATTCAAATGTCATTTCGGTAATCGAGCGGGTATTGCTCAAAATGATTCTCGCAGATAATCTGGTTGCGCTCTGCATCGTTCGTGAACTCCGACCACTTGTAACCGTAGTCGTCAAGCAGTTCTTCCTGTTCTTCACGGGAAAAGTCATTTACGTCAATTTCACCTTCCATCCACAATCTCCGATTGATTACGAAATTCCGAACATCATTGTCCGTTTGTGCAGCCCGGAGCAATTCATTTGGATAACCGCAATACTTGTTGTAAATGCGGCTGGCCAGTGTATTGGCATCCGGTAACAGGTCGTGGTGGTAGAGGTTCGGTTGGCAGTACCAAAATTCCGTGTCTGATATTTTTAGACAGAACTGTAACTGGTCGGGATCAGTGGATTTGATGTTAGGGTTAAGAAGCCGTTCCATGATCATGCGATTTCAAATTGTACCGAGAAGTGGAATTCTTTTCGGAGGTAACCAATTTCCGGCATTGCTTCCGGATCTTTACCGTAAGGATAGAAGATCGTGAATTGACGAGTTAGGCACCGGATACCTTTCTTGCGCAGTTTGTACAGCAGGTAGGCCCTGCGTCGTTGTTGTTTTTTACTCATTGTCGTTATATTTTAGAGAGGATATAATGATGCGACTACCGATGTGGGGCATGACTTTATCCGTTCGATGTTTGGTCTTCCGGAAGGATCCTGAGGCATGGCGTGTAGCCAACGCCTCAGGATCCTATCAAGGAAGACGATCTAAATGTCTCGGTCCGTCGCATCGGGCCTGCCAAGCGATGAAGATTTATTTTTTCTTACGCCACTGGGCCATCTTCTTTTTGATGTCAATACCGTTGTCGTCAAGCATCTTTTTCAATGCGGCAAGCAGTCGCCACCCATCACCGTCCTTGTAGGCTTCGGCCTTGGCTGAGAGGAACGCGAGCGACTGGAATTTGTCCAGCCGTCTTCCCATGTCGTCAATGGCTATACACCCATGGAAACGAATGAGGTTTTGCATTGTGAAGAATGCTCCGGCACCTTTGTAAGCATCCACCCACGCTTTGCTTTGGGGTGTTTCGTATTTCATCTTGAAGCGCTGGTCGTTGAATTTCTTCGTGGTATTGTAGAGCTGGGTGGCATTTTTCGCCGTCTCGATATATCGGACCGCAATGCGTAGCGGGCTGTAGAGTTTTGTATTCAGGTCCTGCACGAAGATGTCGCGCCCTCCGAGGCGCTTGTAGGGAATCCCCTTGCATTTCTTTACCGGCAGGCCATCAACATACTTTTCCAGTTGTTCGATATAATCTTTGGCGATGGCCGTAACCACTTTGACATTAAACCAGCGGTTTCTGTCTGCGAAGTTCTCGGGGTCGTAGCGCTCCATTTTCATCTGGGCATGCAACTCGTCGATCAGCATTTTCCACTGGTATTCATAGCCCAGACGGTGAATCATCTCCGTCACGCCCACCGGCTCCCATGAGCAGTAGTCCGTATAGGAGAGCATGTGGAACATCTGCGCCATAACGAAACGACGGAACAGGCGGCGGTTGGGAACCGTCCCCTGTGCGATGATGTTGTCGAAAATCGGATCGTTGTCTTCCAGAATCGACAGTTTGCCATTCTTGTTGGAGGCCACATAATCGCCGCCATTGGCTCCCTGCATGGCGAACAGGCAACTTACATCTACGCCTGCCTTGCGTAGTGCTTCGATACGTTCCTGCGCCGTCTTGGGCAATTGTACCTGTTTGACCTGTCTCTCATAGCTATCCGCGATGGTAATTTTCTTGCCTGCGACTGCAAGCTCCGTCCCGCAGGCCGGACACGTGAAGTTCTCTGATTGTTTTCTCTTCATGTTAGATGTGTTAAATGGTTGATTGATTATTATTCGGCTCTACCCACTGCCTGAGTATTACCAGTTCTTTGTCTTCTTTGCTTTGCCAGAACCACCGGCCGAACCTTTCGGGATTCCACTTGAAGCCGTTAAGCAGTTGGCAGAGGATGAACAGCTCCAATTCGATTTGCGCTTTTTCACGGCGCTCTCCATAGAGCATATCGTCGTCACTCAAATCCTTTTCCGATAAGGCCATAAAATAGTGGCGTGACGTGCTCTCACTGCGTTCCGAGGGAATGGAATGCTTATAGCGATGGTATAGCTCTTCCACATTCGAAAAAAACTCCTCCTCACTGCAATCTGGCACTCCGAGATTGCCTTCATAGGTGCCGTCCCGGATCACGTACTTACCGTTCACTTTGAGGCTTCGCGTCTGGAAATCGACCTTGAAACGTGCACCGGCCTCTACGGCACGGACGCTTTCCTGATAGATGTTATTCATATTCGTATTCGTTAAAAATTTTATTAAAAATGCACTTGAATCGCTGGCGCATGGCTTTAACAATTAGATGAATACAGTCGATACCAGAGACCTGCAAGGCAAGGGTCCGCAGGCTTCAGGTCCCTGGTACCACTGTAGCGTAAATCTGATTCCTTGTGCAGTTCAGAGGCTGCGCTACCTTTTTTTCGGTTCTCAGGATACTGGCACGTTGCTCTAATACTTTGATGTATGCCGAGACAGGAAGTCCGGGCAACGGCGTCGTGTTCCCGATAGTGAGTAACGACGTCCGCAGACGGGACTTCACTGTTCGCGGCATGCTGAATAATTATCCCCAGAACCGAAATTTTCCGTGCTAAAAAAAATCTCATTCGGACGGCACATTCCTTTATTATCCTGATGTGCGCAGCTATGCTCTGCTGGCCCGTGACTCTCCTCCATCCAATCGGATGGAGGGAGGAGCTGGCAGCAAGTTCAAGAGCTGCACCATTAAAATTCCGACCTCGATTTTTTTGCTGTGTACTCAACTTCATTCATTCATGATTCTCAGAATATCGGCACATTTCTTTACTGTTTTGATGTATGCCAGTCCTGAAAGCCGGATGGTCGCCGTCGTATCCCGTTAGGGATCACGACGGCGCCAGAGGGGCTGTATTGGGACTCGGCACATTGAATAGTATCCCTTGAACCATGCTTTCGTGCTAAAGAAGAAGTTCTCATAATGGTGACACATTTCTTTACTGGCTCGATGTTGCCTGCGTGATGCCAGCTCTTGAGGAGTCTGAAGGTGATTGGTCCGATCACCTTCAAGACTCTCGATAGAGCTTGGTTCGCACGCGGGGATCTCAAAACTCATTCCTTGAACTTCCGCTGATGTGTTTCGGTTTTCTTCATACAGATGTCTGGCAGGATGGCACATTACTTTATCACTTTGATGTTTACAGGCTATTGCCAGAAGAAATCCTGAGTGAAACCGGTCGATAAACCGGATTTCACTCAGGATAATTCTGGTTAAATTACCTGTAATATGAATTCCAGCCCTTCATCAGTTTTTTTTGCCGTGTACTCGGCATTGCTACAGTGATGCTACCAGCGTGTTGTACACTGCCCGACTTGTCAGCAGGGCATTCCGCATACAACCAATTGTCAGATAGCCGGAGATGTTACCAGCGGTTTTGGAACGGTTTGCTTTCACATTGCGTCCACATCCCCGAACAATACAGCCGTCAGGCTTGGTTCTGACATATCCCAGACCTCCGACCTTACGTTTGCCGGTTTTAACGGCCCGCAGACAGTCCATAACAAACATATTCAGTTCATCGAGATCTTTCCGCACGTTACATACGGGTAGGATTTGCGTTGCCCAACTAAACTCGCCTTTATAAAGGTATTGGTTCACGGTATTTACAGCTTTGTTCAGCGTTATATCACGACAGCGAATTGTTCGTCGTTCGACCTCTTTCTGGAACGTCTTAATGCGGCTGGATGAGAGCGAGATCAGGTTACCCTTGATGCTAAATCCGAGGAATTTGAACCACTTATCGGCTGTAAGGTATTCCACTTTCTTCGGGTTGAGTTTCATAGATTTCTCGCCGAGCCGTTGCTCCAGTATGCTCATGGCCCGTTCATAATCCTCGCCGATAAAGAGCATGTCATCCGAATAGCGTACATAATAGCCGTTCATTTGCGACAGTTCTGAGTCGAGGTCGTATAACAATACATCAGCCAGCCAACTGGCTACGGCACATCCCTGTTTGAGGGACTGATAGTTGCTTTGGAGTGTGTTATTCTCATCGAAGTACAGGTCGCAGTGGTAATATTTCCGTAGTACGTCAATCAAGGCGGAATGTCCGTATTTGGCTTCTACTTTATCAAACGTTGCGTCGATGAATCGAATCGGAACGCTGTCAAAGTATTTGCTTAAATCAGATTTCCAGCCCAGATACCCATTCTTTTCAGCATCCACCATTTTATGACTGACCTCGGTTACGACTTTGCCACAGCCGATTCCTGTCTGGTAGGACTTGCATGAGGAATGTATCATTTCCGACATCAAATCGAACAGCAGATCGTTGGCGATACTTAATATCACCCGGTCGATAGGTTCATTCACATATACAGTGCGAAATTCGCCTCCCTCTTTCGGAATCTGTGCTGTATGGGGAGGTGAGATCGCATACCTCCCTTGCAGCATGGCCCCGGCAATCTCCAGCCGGGTATGTTCATCGGTCAGCCGTATAAGCTGGTCTTTGCGGATATCCTTACCCACACCTTTTTCGATTGCTTTCGTCCATCTGTCGATATCGAAAAACATTTGCAAAATTTTATCTGTCATAGCTTGTAATTTTATTATTGCTTCATGTATTTTCCACCAACGTGATGATCCTCTTATCTGGCAATATCATTTCACAATCCGTGAGATAGTAGTAGATTTTCCCGTCTACCTCTTCCGCTTCATCCGATACGGGAGCACCGGTGTCATTGTCGATAAGGTTGTCTTGCAGGCTTGTCATTGACACTAATATTTCCTGCTCATCGTTCGTCCCCCGGAATATGGTCAGCTTTCTTGAAAAATATTCCTGTTTTCCCCATGTAATAACTTGAAGGATATCTTCTGCCTCTGGGAAAAGTCTGCAAAGCACGGGAAACAGTTTGCAGGCGTTACTCTGAAGCATTAGGTAGACACACTCCATTAAACCGAACTGCGAGCTTGTAAGCATGGCAAGCAGCACATTCATACCGGCACCGTTTCTCTCTGCCTCCAGCACGGCTTTCCAATATCCCTTTTGGAATGAATTCAGCCATGGTAATAGTTCTGAGGCTTTGACGGAATATGAGCGGCCAACCTCTTCAGGAATATTTTCGCCTTCCGCTATAAGTTCTACACTTGTGTTATCTTCGATAGGTATCCTTACCGGCAGGCAAACTTTCATTTTCCTACAAGAGTCGGTGCTATCATCAGCCCATTGTACAAGACCGCCGAATTTTATAAAATCGTACCTGTTCATTTCTTCATTATTTTGTTCTATTCTCACAGTTCTTCCGGTTCTCCATCTTCAACAGTCCGATAGAACCTGTCGCCATCTGCCCATTTTTTTGCAGCGATATTAAGTTCGAATGCCTCTTCCAGAGACAAACCATCGGCAGGAATGGAAAGGAGCAATTCTCCCATGCACACATCTCCTTTATGGTATTCCTCCATTATCGTTGCAAGCGTTATTGTATTTTCTCCCATATTTTTTGTTTATTTCATTATTTCCCAAAATCCATAGTCAGAACCGTCTCCCGGGTGTGCTCCGAAATAATAGCCATCAGGAGCATAGAGATCGAGCGTGTCGAACAATGATTCCAGCAAAATCGTGGCATCCTCACTGTTCCACCAGTCCGAATTCTTATCTTCAGAGGCATAAGCCGGGATAACATTCCTTAATTGCAGATGCTGCGGAGTGTCACGAAGTACCTCCATAAATGCCGGGATTAAGTCTTGGCATCTCATGGTTGCATGGGATACACTTTCGCCAAGATTGGCATGTATCCGGTTCAAGGTTTTCTCGTCGATAAACATGGCTGTCAAATGAATGGGATATGCTCTTTTTTGAGAATTTCAGCAAGTTTCTTACTGATGTCATGTGAAGCCTGGTTACGCTCGTCGGTACGATAGCCGTCATCAGCCATAAAATTGATGAGGGCAACCACCAGCCGGAAGATGCTTTGCTGGAGTGTGCGGTGTATATAGGGAAGTGTTTCAGCAAACCTTTTCGGATTGAAGGAATAGTCATTCACGGCATTTGCAAGCATCTTTGCCGCTTGGTATTCACGGGTTTGTTGTAAGTCTATCGGATAATCCCCGAATTCTTCCTTGTACAATTGGCACTCCGCTTCGTTCACGCAGATTTCGAGGATTTTCCGGATTGCTTCCGGATTACCGATACCGGAGACCCTGCCATCGGTCAGGTGGAATTCCACCACACGTACATTGTTGTTTTCTTTCAGGTCTGTATAGAAACTCAGTGCATTTTCCAATTCTGCAATTTTTTCTTTATTCATAAGTTGATGTATTTTTTCGTTAGATATTTTGTTAAAGAATAGCCTTTGTCAGTTCGGCTAAGGTCGAAGCTCGGGCATATTTTTTTGTCCCATACGTGTTCAGGCATGAAAAAGCAGGAGCAGAATATGCCCATACTCTGTGGTACTCATTGACTTTTCAGAACCCGAAACACGGAGCACCGGGAGCTGTCAGTACCTTTACACCAGCCCAGATTACCAGCAGCAATTCCGCTACAAAGACGGTATTCATGATGGCATCCTGCCGTTTGATAACGAGTGCAATAATTTTCTTCATGGCTTTACTTATTAGTGTTTTACATGTAGGAATAATCGTACACGAGCGGGCACAAAAAAGGCACGAACATTTGCCCGTGCCTGAATTACAGTCCATAACCCGTTATGCTGCCGGTGTGGGAGCCGGATACAGCGGCGGCACATTGACCAAGCGCCATCTGCCGTCCATCAGCACACGATATACCCGCTGGAGATTACCCCCGCGAAAATTACTTACCGTGACGCTTTTCACGCCTTTTGCAGCCAAATCCATCAGCGTAGGTCTGGCATCTTTCAAATGTCTGAAGCAGCCGTAACTCTCGGTTCCGGCATCGTTGTATATGTCTACCATTGTTATTATTTCATTAGTTTTTTCAGAAATTTCCAAGCTGTGAGGCTATACTTCCGGCACACGAAATTTTCCAATGGTTCGGTGCGTTCATAGCCGTAGTTTTTACAGAGATAACGCACGAATTTGTGCGCTATAAAGTGCAATTTCCCCGTCTCATTGCTCCGTTGCCGGTCGAAATACGGGAAGAAACTAAGTGCAAAGTGGGCAGAAAAATTCCGCGCCACATCGTTGAAAGAGATAAGTCGGTACATGATTCATGCAGATAAAAAACAGCGCACCTTGTTGGGCACGCTGTTTTTTCGTTCCTTGTCGTGTACGGTCGTTATGCCGCTGTCGCTATGGTTTCGGCATTTTCACCTTTGCTACTCTTTTTGGCGGGTTTCTCTGCCGGTTTTTCTTCGTCTTTCGGCAATTCCACCCGGAAATTCAGTGCATCCATAAGGGCTTTTGTAGCATTGTGAATGTACTTTTTGCGGTCACGGGCAGAGCGTTCAAGGTCTTTCTTGGTCGGCATAAGACCAATTTTCGCCCACACGCTTTCGTCAAGGTCGAAGTTTTTCACTGTTTCGCCTTTGGAGGTGCGAATGATAATCCGGTACGGAGTGCTGGCACGTAGTTTCGAGCGGATACCGTCGTTTGCTTCACGGAGTAACGCTTCTTTGGTCTTCACTTCCCAAAAAGTTGTCACCACGTTACGCAGTACACGGAACATTTCGTCCTGTGTCTTTGCGGTTGCTTCGAAGTCAGCACCGAAAAAGTGCATTGCCGTGTTTTTGTTTTCACGTGCTGCATACTCGAAAATTACACCTGCTACATTGTTTGCCAAATTTGCAGTTTGTTCTGCATTTAATTTACTGATTGCCATAATGATAAATATTTGTGATTTTCTATGCAATAGCGCATATTGAGGGCACTCGCGGAATCGAACCGCGCATTTTGCGGATGGCAAAACGGCATGACCTATGCGTGCCCAAAATCGCACGCTACCTTTCACCCGATAGCGTGCAGATTTTTCTTTCAATTTGCACCTCACTAAAACGTGCCCCATAGTTTGCTCGCAAAAAATCGCTATATTTGCAGTGTTGAATTACAGCTATATCAATTCTTTGCATCGTCGCAAACTTCGGGGTACTCCCATTTCGCCCGAACGTTTCTTTGGCACGTCCCGCATCTTTTCCAATGCGGCAGCTAACAGTAAGGCGGTGGGCGGCTGGTGATTATGGGCATAAACTTGGCAATGCTCTTTTCTCAAGCTCCGTGCAGGCTGTTTTTCCTGCTACCGTGAATTTTATTTCCGGCTGCACATGGGCAGACTTATGGCATTATTTTTTCACGTCCTTTTTCCATACAACTACGCTCCCAAATTATTGCGCTTTGTGTATGCGGTCTAAATACACGTATTTAGCCGTTCCGATTTGCAGCGTTGGTTCGCTGTCCTGCTCGGTGTGGTTATTTAACACCCTATTCAATCGCTCCATAGCGAACAGGCATTTTTTGATTTTCCCAGCCTCAAAAAAAAGGTTTCCCAGAAAAAAGGCTGTTTGTTTCTCGCTTTTGCGGTTTTTGCTTTCTGTCTCTTATTAATAGATTTTTTCGTTTTTACTATTTACAGACCTTTGCGGCTTAATTTGCTTTTGAAAGTCTGTATATGTTTTTTTGTTTCTTTTCTCTGTTTGCTTTCGGGGTTGCTTTCCCGTCCGGCTTCAATTCAACTCTAATACAAAAAATTCAATCCACCAAATATTTTTTTGTCGGTGGACTGAAAAACGGTTCTAAAATGAACTTGAACGCACGCGCGCGAGGATGATTTTTAATTCACTGAAAATCAAATGATTATATTTTTGAAAATTTTTTTTTGAAAAAAAATCCGATTCAAAGAACAAAAAACGGATTGAAAGTTTATTTTGGGTTTTGAAAATCAATTAGTTGTGAGTCTATGAAAAGGTAAAATAGAGGGTAAATTTTTTTTTTGCTTTCAATTCATTCAAAAAGTAGGGTGTGCTTTCGGTTGCAAAGTTCACTTTTCCAGAAAGTGAACCAATTAAAGAACTGGAAATCAATGCACTAATAATTTTAAAAAAGACAGGGGTGGGTATGCTTGCCCGAGCGGATTCGATACGCGTCCTACGGCCTGATTTTCAAGTCCCGTTTTTGGGCAAGACTTTTTCGTTCAAAGTTTCAGCGATTTAAGGGGGTTATTTGTAGGAAACAGCAGGCTATCGCTCTTTCAGGGGAGAAGGAGAAGCAACATAGACTTTGTAACGAGAATGAAACCCTCCGGTAAAGGGGATTCTGTTCATGCGGATTCAGAGTGAAGCGCTGTCGCCCTGAATGTCAGTGATGCAGTTACGACATCAGGCTTTTCACGGGTTCAGGCCAGTTTTAATCTGCTTCGGGGTAGGTTTGCTGTATTTATAGTTTTTATATAGGACAGTAAAATAGTGCATTATGCAATTTTTTGTATGAACTTTTATTTGATACGCAGAGAAATAAAATAATAAAATCATAAAGGTTATTTTGGAACTATCCCTATATTTGTGGAATAAATAGCTTATAAATAAAATCTATACCCGAAACTCCGTATGAGTAAAAACAGGTTGATGATACAGGATTTCTTCCGGTGTTACCGTCCGGAGGACGAGACGCACGAGCTGGCTATCTATCAGTTTTGTGCCAAGCGGCGTTTTACGCTCAAAATAGACGGCACTCCCGATGAGCGCAAACCGGTTACTTATCAGCTTTTCAAAAAATGGTTTGAGGATGAAGTTCCTGATCGTGGCGATGTGATAGTGCTCCCGGAAGAAGGTATTACCGGGATTATCAAGATGGTTGGAGTAAATCACACTGTGGGATTGTTTGTCTCTTTTCAGAATGGGCAACTCAATACTGAACCGGAATGCCGCCACTACACGTCGTTAAGACTTGCAAAGGAAGAAGAGGTTTTGCAGTTGCAGCGGGCTTTTAATGAAAACGGGCTTGCCTGGAACGGGTGGCGCAGTAAGGTTAAACAACGGGAAGAACCGGTAGAAAACGTCCAATATCAGATCAGTGTGCTGGGACGAAAGGTGGGATATGGCGTTTTCCGGGAAATAGATGCAGAAGACCGGATTGTGATGTACTGTATGAAGCCGGAGGGGCAACCGGTACGCTATTCCCTTCGGGAAGTGATAGGCCCAGCATCGGATTATCAGTTGGAAAAGATCAACGTGTGCCAGCGGGAGAATTTGTCGGAAGAGCTTTCTAAAGCCGGCATGCTCTGGAACGGCTTCTTCAAGCGTATGGAACCGATCGGTTATCAGTTGGCTCCCGGTTTGAGTTATTACTATCTGAATGAATTCTGGGAGATTTGCAAGGCCCCGGAACAGGGTAAAGCCAAAAGCCTGAAGTATTACAACCATGGAAATTATTTCAGGGAAAGAAAAGAGGTGGAGACTTTGAGAATGTATTTGCAGGAAGAGTTATCCAATCATTCTTTTATGCGTACTGAAGGGAAAGAGTACTATTATCTGAAAGAGTACTGGAAGGTCTGTAAGACGGAAGATAAGGGTAAACCAAAGGATATGAAACGAGCTGCAAAGAAGAATTATTTCACATCAGAAAAGGAGGCTTTGGAAGTATGTTCCTTACTTCAGAAAAGACGAAATGAATTGTTTGCTCAATATTCTCTCCCTTTATTACCCAAAAGACGTAATTCTGCTTCCAAAAGATAACGATTATGTCCTGAAAGGACGTTTTATCCCTATACTTTTAGATTCTATCTTCTTCTAAAGAAGAAGCAAGGTAAGGGGTATAAATAAAACACTTCCGCTACGCTCCAGTGTTTATTTATACCCCAATAGCTCACCCTTACGGGTGAGTCTTTTTTATTAAAAGTAAGATAGTAGTATAGTATTATTATATATAATATATTACTGTATCTACTTTTACTCGTAAGAAGCAATATATGTGCGGACGGCTTACCGGTCGCCCGCACTTTTTTTGTAGCCGTGGTTCTTTTTGAATTCTTCGCGCAGGATTTTGACTTGTTCCCGTGGCAGATAGCGACGTGTTTCACCACATAGTGTGTCATACTCTTCCAGTTTCAAGGTATCGAGGTCGGAGGTCTCAATCAGAACGTCAGGGTGCAGGCGGCGGAAATAAAATCCCGCAGTGGTGATATAGCTGCCCTGGCAGGCGGAACTTACGGCTTTCAGGGATGCTCCCGTGAGTTCGGCCGCACTCATGATCGAGCGAATGACACCGACTAACACCCGGGTATGATTGAATACCAGCACTTGTTTGGGCGCCCGGAATGAACTGTTGCTTTTACCTCTGGGTTTCATCGTTGTTGTGGGAATGAGATTCGGGTGATTATTTTCTTGATGAGGTGGATGTTTCCAATATTGATCCATTCCCGCGCCACGTTCCAGCTCAATGATTTGTCGAAGCACAGGTTTTCTTCGGTAATGACGTGATGTGATAAACGCCCCTCGGTCGGTTTAAGCCCGGTATTATGCAGTTCGCACAACCCGTCTTTCCAGAATACGCATCCCTGTCTGGTCTGATGCGGCTGGACCATCAGGATGGGGTAAGATATTCTGCCCGCAAGCACTCCTACATACCAGAGGGTTAACCGCAAGCGGTCCTCATACCCGTTTTCTATCAGTCGCCATATATCCTGCGGTGTTCCCAGACAGGGTGTCATACACTGCATACGGCAATGGTCGCAGTCGCACGCTACGGGAAACCTTCCCGTTACACGCATAATTTTATCGGTCAGTTCATTGTTTTCCAGCATTTTGTTCCTCCTTTCCTGAAATCTTGTTGTACCACATATCAATGATTTTTTCTCTCCCCAGTTTCGTCCAGCGTTTTCGCGTACCGAAAGCCCAGCGTTTTCCGGTTTTGGGGTTCGTCCAGTAGTACGGGACATCCATTTGCCAGTCGGCGTAAGGTTCAAAAACGGCCCATTCTTTTTTTACCAGTTTGCAGATATGGCTCTCTTCCAGGAACTTGTTCATCAGAATGGCCGAGATGCCGAGTTCCCGGGCAAGCTGGGTCGGTGAGAAATAATCGATGCCCTCGGTAAGATTGTCATAGGGACGTTCTTTCCGTTCACGAGGCTTATGGGGAGGCTTTGACTCTACCTGTTCAGAGGGGTTGGGCGGTGTCCGAGAACGTTTATTCCAAAGTCCTGTAATCTGTTCAAGCCCGATGAGTGTCCAGCGTTTACGGGTACCGAATACCCAACGTTTGCCGGTTTTTGGATTGGTCCACCGGTATGGGACATCCATTTGCCATTCGGCATAGGGCTTGTGGACTACCCATTGTTTTTTCTCGAAGCGGCAGATGTTGTTTTCTGCCAAGAAACGGTGCAGTACGGGACTGGAGGTATTGAGCTTTTGTGCAAGCTGGGTGGATGTGAAGTAGTCTGTTCCTTCTTCGAGATCATCGGGGAAATCACTGTACTTACGTCGGGGAAGCGATTTGGGCAGTTGTTCGCCTTCCCGGTTCCAGAGGTCGATGATCTGTTCCCGTCCCGCTTTGCTCCAGCGCATGCGTGTACCTGCTGCCCGTTGTTTACCGATGCGGAAGTTGTTCAGGTAGTACGGTACTTCGATTTGCCATGCCCGGTATGGGGTAAATGTGATCCACTGGTTTTTCTCGAATTTACAGATACCCTTTTCTGCCAGGAACTGGTGTACCCTGTGCGGGGTGATTCCCAGTTCCTGTGCAAGCCATGTTGTGGAGTAGAAATCTCTCCCTTCGATGAGGTTGTCGTAGAATTCCACTTTGGGCTGGTTTTCTATGATGCGGTTCTGTTGTTGCAGCAGTTCGCGGTGTTGGGCCGCAATGATTTCCCTGGCTTCGTCGAGGTTTTGCGGAACAGGCAGTTCTCTGTGCAGGCTTGTGTCAAGTGGGATGTCTGACGGTGTTTGCTGATTTTGCAGTGTAGCATACCCTTTTGTCACGAGTTCGTTGATTTTTGTGTTGCACCATTCAGAAAATTCCGGTGAGAGTTGACGTGCAAATTCTGTTGCCAGGGCTTCCTCGATCCATGTAGCTCCATTGTTGCGTCCCCTTGTTGTGTAAACCTGGCTGTCAAGGTTTTCGGATACGCCTTTATCGACCAGGTGTTGGCGGTATCGGATAAATTCAGCTTTCCGAAGAATTTCTGCCGGCAAGACTCCGAAACTCTTCGCCATTTGGGTAGCGTTGATCATCACACGACCGTTGGCTGCCCGGAATGAAATGGGATGATCCTGATAGCTGAAAACCATATCTGCTTGTTGCTGTGGCAACCGGACGGACTGTATGGCTGACTTTTCGAGCAGCTCATTGAGCCATGCCTCCACTTTATCGCAGTTTCTGGCGATGAGCGCATTCTCCTTTCGCATCGGTCGCATAAGTTTGTACACATCATAGGGGCTGATTGCCCACATTTCTCTTCCTTTTTGGCGGAAGGGGATCTGGATGCAGGACGGGCATACCCGGATGGCTTCTTTGATGTCACGTGTTTCATCTCTTCCCAGGACTTTGCACAGGTCTTGTAAATTAATCCACGCGAGTGCCTTGTCGTCACCGAAAAGTATCCGGACGGGATACTCTCCGCATTGTACCGTGTTACTTTTCATTTTGTTCGTTTTTATCTAATTGTTTACAAAATTTTCTGAATTCTTTGCGCCGCTTGCTGTATGTCTGGCGTTTGTGAGCCATTTCACGGGTGGTGAAATAGCGTCTGGTGGCACCACACATACGGTCGTATTCCTGCAATTTTAGCGAGTCGAGGTCTGACAGCTCTATCTGTATGTCCGGATGCGCATGACGGAAATAGAATCCTCCGGCGGCTACATACTTTCCGGTGCAGGAGAATGATATTGCCTGCAAGTTGATGTCTGAAAATTCCGCGGCGCTGTGTAACGACCGCACAATGGCGACCAGCACATAGGCTCCGTTGAAAACGAGCACTGTCTTTGGAGGTAAAAATGGTCCTTTGGTTTTCATTCGTTTTTTGAGTTTAGAGTAGATATTAATTCTTGGGTTGTAAACCGGTTCCGAACCTGCATCAGCAGATAAGTGTCGGAACAGACAAATCCTTCGAGGAGCATTTGTCCCATGCTTTCGAGCAGGTAACTGCCGAATACCGGATCGGTATAAACCACGAAAAGAAGGGCAAGTGACTCTTCCGCCATTTGATGCCCTGTATCCGGATCGGTCAGGAAGAGTTCTTCACGGGAAAGGCCGTAGATTTTACCCAGCTTGTCGATCCAGAAAGCGAAAGCGTTGATAAAGTTTGTGAAGTGGGATTCGGGGTCCATTTTCATGGCGGTGAGAAAATGGGTAACGTCGAAATAAATTCTGGCGTTCGGATAATTGCCGAAGAGAAGTTCCGGAAATTCTCCATAACGGGGTTCTGACTTTGGATGCTTTTCTATTTCGTTCATATAGTCAAATTTTAAAATATGTCGGCAAATATATATCTTTTATACTTAATTACGCTTATAAATTTACTAATATTTTTTAGTGTTATATATTCATTATTAGTACTTTATAAATGTTCTTATGCAACAAAAATCACTTGAAAAGCTGTAAATAATCATATCGCTATTATGTATGGAAGGCCAGCCATTTTAGACCTGTAAAGCCTGTATGGAGCAAAGAGGGTAATTCACCCGTTTTCCGGGGATCAAACTATTCTTTTTGAAACCCGAAAAAAAAATGCAGGAAGAAGGTACTTTTAACCATGAGTTGCTCGAAAGTATATTCCGTACGTCGAAAAAAACTATTCAGGAATATGTCCGGGAGATCGACCGTCACAACCGGTATAAATCGGTTCGTGCCAATGTCTCGGAAGGTGTGGCTTTCGACGACCGGAGTTGTCTGATCGATCTTTATGATTCCTGTTTGCAGCAGGATGCCCATTTGAGGGCGGTTATCGAAACGTTGGAAAGTCAGATACTCGGTGATCGCTATATGCTTGCGCGTCAAAACGCAAAAGGTAAATATGTCAAAGATGTACAAGAAAGCCAAAAGATACAAGGTTCTGAATTTGACAAGATTATCCGGGGCATTATCGAGGCCAAACTGTACGGTTATACGTTGCTGGAGATAATGCCCTATACCGATCCCCGCACCGGACGGTTGGCGGAGGTGAACAGCATCGAACGGCGTAACGTGCTCCCGGAACAGCATGTGGTAGTCAAACGCCAGGGAATGTGGTTGCCTCACTGGAAACTGGATTCTGCGGCGTATTGCAAGAATTACGTGCTTATCTCCACGGGGGATTTGGGGCTGTTCTCCGCGACTACTCCGCTAATTCTGGCCAAGAAGTTCACTCTCGCCAATTATGTGAATTTCAGCCATACCTACGGACAGCCGATCATTCACGGAAAGACGGTGAGCGAGAACAATACCGACCGGAAGCGTTTGGCCCAGGATATAGCCAATGCCGCCCAGAACAAAGTGATTGTCACCGGATTGGAGGACGAGGTGGATATCAAGACCTTTACGATGTCGAATTCGGAGAAGATTTATACCAGCCTTATCGAGTTTGTCAACAAGGAGGTGTCGAACCTGATCCTGGGTTCCGAGTCGATGGCCGGCGGTATGCAGTCGTATGTGGGTTCTACCCGTGCGCATCAGGATATATTCCGTGACCGCATCGAGGTTTATAGACGGTATATTGAAAACATGATGAACGAACAGGTAATTCCCCGGCTGGTAGCGATCGGATACATCAAAGCCGGTCTGGAGTTCCGGTACTCGAACCGTCTGGACATGAATAACGAAGACCGCATCAAGCTCTATCAGTTGATTACGGACAAGTATGAAGTGGCTGCGGATGAAATCGAGAAAGAGTTCGGCATTGTGGTAGGCCGGCAGCTCAATGTGCTTCCGGACGGTATATCGGACGGTGGCGCTCCTGCCGGTGGCAATTCCTCTGACCGGGGTATCATGAGCGATGAAGAATATTACCGCAGGTACGGGCATCCCCGTGGTGCACAGGAAAAAAACAAGGAATGACTGCCATGAGGATAACGCTTGAAGAATTTTGCGAGCAATGGGCACCACGTGGCAATGGCCGCTATCTGCCGAATAAAATGGAGTTTAACACGCACGATTTTGTAACGCTGGCCGGTGATTACTCGAAGAGCCGTTTCCGCACGAGTTTCTCCGAAGGTGGTTTTTACGGGAGCGGTAAAAAATGGCCCGCCCGGCGTTGGCTGCCAGACGACCATCCGGTGATGATCGATTCGGGTATTCTTTCCCGTTCGATTCAGGGCACGGCTACTCCCATGGATCAGACGAATATCACCCAACGTGCCGGAAAGAACCGCAAAGGAATTTATAAACGTGGCGCTTCTTACCTGATATGGACGACAGCCAGCAATGGCAAGGTTCCGGGACGCCGTGGTGCTTCTAAAAGCTATGCGGCGGTGCATAACACCGATCCGAAGTTCGGGCTTTATACCGTGCGTAAAAATTCCAGCCGCCGCCCGGAACACCGGCAATTTATCGGTTTCAGTCCGAAGCTGGACAATACGATTAACGAACTTTTTATCCCGGTACTGTTCCGGGGATTTCCTTTTCCATGATCAGAGACAAGCAACAACATATCATAGAAGAACCACCGGTTCCTAAGCCCGAACAAGCACCGGTAGTATCCGTTCCCGAGGAGGTTACGGAAAACCCCTTTACGAGCATGTATCAAGCTGTAAGGCGTGCCATCCTTACTCTTCGTGATGATCCCGACGATGCGTTTTCCCCTCCCTTTTTCAAGACGGTCGCCATCGATACGGGGCAGTTCTCCCGTATTGTACGGAATGAAAATTTGGAGATGGAAATTGCTTTTCCCGCCATTTTCATTCATTTCGTGAATGTAAGATACCTGGTTCAGCAGCAACGTCTGGGTGAAGGACGTGCTACCATGCGTATCCGGTTTATTCTCAATACCCTGAACAATAGCGATCCGGATCGTGAGTGCGATGCTTTTCTTGTTTTTCAGCGGTTGAATACGGCTATCCAGGATGCTAAGAACCGGGAACCGGCACTGAACGAGCGTTGCAATCTGTTGTATTTCGACATGCCGGAAAACGTGAGCATGTTACAGGCTTATTGGATAGATTACGAAGTGTGGTTCCGAGAGTCTTCGGCCTGGAAGTACCGGAACTGGGTGAAGCGCTATGTCGTCATGCCGCCTTTTACCCAGCACGAGGATGCTCCCGAACACGATACGGCGGGACATGGCAACCATTCCGAGCCGACCTATGAGCAGAGCAGCGGTTTCGAACCTTCGGTAGAAAATCCGGGACCGGCTCCGGAACCGGATGAGGATGACGGCGAAGAGACATAGGTCTTTAAACCGTTTTCCCCGGATTGATCTATTCTTTCACAAAGCAATCCATGAATACAGAAACTTTTGAAAATATCGTCTGTCAGCGTGGAGCCGGTCATCCGGCTTCGATCCGTTTTTTCGGGAAGATCACCGAGGAAATGGTTTGCCGTTTCAGTGAAGCATTTGAATTTCTGGAAAGTATAGTGCGTCCGTCCCAGATCCGGGTACTTATCAATTCGGAAGGAGGTTCGGTTCTGCACGGTATGACGGCTTATGCCGTTATTCAGAATTCGTCGATACCGACCGAGTGTGTAATCGAGGGCATGGCTGCTTCCATGGGATCCGTCATCTGGGCGGCAGCCGATAAATCACTGATGCGGGATTACGGCATTCTGATGATCCACAATCCCTTTTTACCGGATGAGGACGGGGAGAAAACACCTGATATAGTCAAGGCGTTTACTGTCCAGATTGAAACGATCTACCGCAAGCGCTTCGGATTGAGCCGGGAACGGGTAAAAGCGATCATGAACGGTGAGCCGGATAAGGACGGAACGTTTTTCGACGCTGCTGCCGCCGTGAGGGCGGGTATCATCCCCGAAGAACATGTACTGAAGACCAGTCGGCAGTTGCGTGATAAGGTCCGGGCGGAACTTTCCGGTGTAACGGATATAGCGGCCATACAAGCCGTGATGAGCCGTATGGAGCCGGAGCTGTTGGCTGCGGAAACGGAAAATCACCCATCCGATGAGAAAAACACTAATCTTAATACGAAGACTAATCAATTATCCGACATGAACGAAGACAAAAACCTTTCTCCGGAATACAGTGCGGTCCTTGCATCGTTAGGGATGCCCGAGAAGCACGAAATCAAGGATGTGCTTTCCCGTATATCCGAATTGATGGGCGTGGAGGCGAAACTCACCGAGACGAAAAAAGCGTTGAGTGATGCACAGACCGTTATCGCCGGCAAGGATGCCACGATAGGCAACCTGCAAAAGGATCTGGACGGCGTAACAGCCCGTTTGCAGAAGTACGAACAGCATGAAGCCGACCAAAAGGCTGCCGCTATCCAGCAATTTTTGCAGCAAGCCGTTGACGACGGGAAAATCGAAGCTGCCACCCTACCAACCTGGACGGAAATGGCCGTTTCAAATTTCGAGTTGGTGCAGAATACGATCAATTCGATTCCCGCACGTGAAAAGATTAGCGAGCAAATTGCTACGGACCCGGCAAATACACAGGCTGCTACCAGCGCAATGAAAACCGCTGAGCAGAAAATAGCCGAAAAGGTTACGGCCGTGGTAGGTGAAAACTTCCAGTTCAAAAAACTGCAATAACACGACGTCCGGCAGGAGACGTTTCAAACCTGCTCTTTATTCCTGACTGGAGCCCGGACGTTCTGTCCTTTTACATGCTCCCTTTCCCAGATTCGATTAACTGATTTGCCGGAAGCGGTTGATGCCGTTTTGAGTGGATGCTCCGTGTGCGGCCGAGATTCTAACGCACGAAAAATCAATAGAAAGACAATGGCAGATACAGTGACTTTTTTGCAGAACGGCTACAACGGTGAGGTCCTTGAAGACTTGTTGACCTATACGGCGCAGGGAAACGATACTTTCCGTGAGGGGCTGATTCATATCAAGAGCGGTATTCAGCACAAATACACGCTTCCCTCTATCCGTCTGGGTGACATCATCCAGGACAATGTACCTACCCCCTTGAGCACCCACGGGGCGAAAGGCCAGGACGGTTTCAACGAGTATCAATTTACAGAGAGATACCTTGAGCCTCAAGATTTTATGATTTATCTGGAATTCAATCCGAGGGATTTCGAGTCCTACTGGCGTTTTGCACAGCCGACCGGCAACCTGGTGTTCAGGGAGTTGGATCCGAAGCTGCAAGCGACCATGTTGAGGTTGCTTATGGACAAGAAAGATGAATTCGTCGGGAATTCAATCTGGACGAGTGCCAAAGGGGGCGCAGCCGCAGCCGGCATAACTGTCCCTGCCGGTTGTACGCCTATCGGCGGCGGCAAGGAGAAGTATTTCGATGGAGTCATAAAGCGGATTATCGATAATGTGAACGCTACCGATAATGAGACGGTAGCCGGAGGACAGTGCATTGTGTCGGGAACGACGGAGCTTGCGAACGGTGAAGCGGTGGAAGCTGCCCTGTACAGCATGTGGATGAAATGTCCCAAGCATATCCGTAAGAAATCCGGACTGACTTTCCTGATGAGCTGGGAAACCTGGGATATGTATGATCGCTTTATTACCGATAAAATGGTGAAGTACAGCGAAAACAGCGAGGTCAACAGATATCGCTTCAAGGGCAAGAAGATCGTGCCTATCATCGGGGTTCCCGAGCATACTATCGTTTTGGGACACTTTACGACGGGTATGGACAGTAATCTATGGATGGGTGTCGACTATGCGAATGATACCGAGGTGTTAAAGGTGGACCGCCTGCAATCCAATTCCGAACTATTCTTTTTCCAGGCACGCATGAAGATGGATGTGAACATCGTGAAACCCGCAGAAATCGTGGTGCATACAGCTTACAAAAAGACCGTGTAATTCTTTTCAGAGAACCTGATACCAACAACCAAAGGGGGATGGACATCATGCCCATTCCCCTTTCCTTATAACGATAATCTATGGCAAAAATGAATATAGCCCCAACTTCCGATTCTCCTGTCGTGACGGAGCATCTCACTGAAGGAACGCCTCCCGGAGCGGCGACTAAAACAGTCCCCGAGATCAAAACCGGCGGGAAGAAGAATGACACAGCGGCAAAGACCGAAATTCCGGCTTTTGCCCAGGAGATACTGAAGAAATTCCGGTTCTACCCGGAACTCTATATCGGTCCTACCGGCGGAATTTATACCGCCGATACCGCGCCTGCAATCCGTGGTGTTGCAGTGCTTTACAAAAATCCTTATTACGAATCGTAACACACTGATTATATGGCATTAGGAAATGTAATTATCAAGGATGTCGATGGCAATCTTCCGTATGCTGCCTCTTCGAGCAACGAGAAGATTACCGGTTTGCTTTTCGACATTTCACAGCAGTCCGAGTTGTTTACCACCGGTTACGGGAAAAGCAATGAAGCGAACGTAAAAGCGGGTGACGTGCTCTATATCACCAGTCGCAAGTCATCCATTCAAGACTTTGGCATCATTGAGCGGGTCGCCTGTGAAGAGGGTGAAGAAGCAAACGAAAATTTCATGCACGGTATTCCGGCTTATCATATCCGGGAATTCTTCCGCATGAGCGGAAATCTTGACGGCAACGGAAAACTGTATGTGATGTTTGCCGACTGTTCAGAAAACTGGGATGCTATCGACGTGATGCAGCGTGCTGCGGACGGACTGATTTCGCAGTTGGGTGTATGGACGGAGCAACCTTTGTGGAAAGCCAATGGCGAGGCGGAGAAATACAATCTGAATCTGGTGAAAGGAATCAATGAGAAAGCTGTCGCTATGGCGGAGCAGAATCAACCGTTGAGTATTATTCTATCGGCTAATGCCGGGAATACGGGTGGAGGTACGGAAGATGCGAAGAAAATCGACCTGAACAAGATTCCGACGGCTGTCTGCGAAGCGTCACGCACGAGTGTCATCTTCGGGCAAGCCCGTAACGAGACTATTGCAACGATGCAGATGCGCAATGTAAATCATACCCCTGTGGGTTTTCTGGGGAGTGTGATGGGGGCTATTGCCAAGGCCAATGTTCAGGAATCTATTGCGTGGGTACGCCAGTTCAATTTGTTTGACGATGATTTTCAGCAGATCGAGCTCGGTTTCGGTGACCTGACTTTGGATGCCCGGGGTGAATTTGTTTCGACGAATTTGTATGAGTCTTTATCGCCGACATTACTGGATGATTTAGACGATAAGGGCTACATCTTCCCCATCAAATATGCGGGACGTGAAAACGGGATTTATATTTCGAAAGATCAGACCTGTTCGATCGGGGACTACCGTACGATTGCCCGTAACCGAACGATTAACAAAAGTCGCCGTGCCGTGCGTGAGGCGTTGCTGCCTTACGTCCATTCTCCCCTTATGGTAAATCCCTCAACGGGTTATCTGGCAGCATCGAAAATTTCAGCTTTCCGGACATTGGTCGGCGATATTCTGGCCAAGATGCAAGCGGCCCAGGAAATCTCCGGCTATGCGGTAACGATCAATGCCAACCAGAATGTACTGGTGGATGATACGCTGCGCATCAGCTATGTCATTGTGCCGGTGGGTGTGGCCGTCAAGATTTACGTTGAGGAGGGACTTTCTTTAACCGCTTAAAAAAACAGAAATATATGGCAATAATCAATAATGTAGCTTATAGCTGGAGCATGATTACCCTGGCTTCCACAGCCTTGGGGATAGACGAAGGTTCCACAGTACTGGAAGGTGTCAGCGGTATCAAATGGAGCAAAAAGCGTAAGATTGAAAGTAACTATGGCCTGGGCGGTAAACCGTGCAGCCGTGGTTTCGGAAATATCTCCTATGAGGCGAGCATCACCATGGACTACGCCACCCAGCAGGGGCTCCGATCGACCTATGGGAGTTTGATGGATATTGGCGAGTTCGATCTGATTGTCTCGTTTGCCAACCCTATGGCGAGTGATGACTGGGTGACCAGTACGGTGACCTTGAAAGGTTGTATCTTTAGCGAAGACGGCATGGAATCGCAGCAAGATGACACGAATATCACCCACGAATTTGACCTTAATCCGTTTGATATTCAGATAGGTAGCGGCGATACCGTGTGATTTTCCATTATTTAACCGGGACCGTTCCTTATTCTAAAAAAGGAGCGATCTTTGCTTTGCCGGAACAGTGCATTTTATTACTTTTGCAACCTTTTATCCGGTGGTTTGTCCACTTAATAGATATAGAAAAATATGGTAGTAGAAATAACAGAACAGAATTTTGAATCGTTTCTTGCTTCTGGTCAGCCCCTGGTCGTGGAGTTCGGGGCTGAATGGTGCCGCCCCTGCCAATCATTGAAACCGATTTTGAATGAATTGTCGGAAGCGTATAAAGAAAAAGCAGTTGTTGCCACTTGTGACGTGGAGGAGAATAATGATATTGCCGTGAAGTACACGATTCGCAATGTGCCGACAATTATTTTTTTTAAAGGAGGCGAGGTTGTTCACCGCCAGGTTGGAGCTGTTGCAAAGATAGAGCTGGAAGAGAAGTTGAGGGCGATGGTTTAAGAAAAATAATCTCCCCTATATTATGTAAAAGACCACATTTTTGAAGGTGTGGTCTTTGGTCTATTTATGAAGTAGTTCTTTTCGTTACTGTTCTTAATAAAAATGGATATTCTGATTCAGGAATTGGTCTACTTGCTTTTTAATTTCATTGTAAGTCTCGTATTTCCCACCGAACATACCTTGTTTTAATGGTTCCCAAGCGTTTTTCTGTTGTTCGGCCTGCTCAAAGAATGTTGTAAAGAGGTTGTTGTTGCTTCTTATAAAGTCGACTCTTCGCCAGTGAAATTCTCCCCAAGGAACCCAATCTTGATAAAGAGAATCAGGACTAACTATATGTTTATAGGATAATGACAGTAGATATTCAAATGTGCAGAAAATATGGATGTATTCCGATTCGGTAAATATCTCTCTCTGGAAATAAAGTCGAAGTTGTTTTGATAAGATTGTGCTTAAAGGAGTATAGCGGCTTGTTCCATTTAAACTGTTTAAATGTTCCTTTTCCCAATAACACGGATGAATTTTATTTAATAGGTATTCACGATTAGTAATATCAAAGTCGATATGTTGTGGAAGTGTCAAATGGAATAAAGAATTTAAAAAGGAGAATCTATCATATTTAACACATGCTATCCCTATGGTATATAATAATGTAACAGCGGCCCAATAATGTACAGGCAATGTTTGTGTGTTGTATGTATTTCCTAATTTAACAGGGTTTGCCGCCAATTTTACGAGTATATCCATCACAGCTTCAAAATGCTTTGGTTTTCCCCAACGCACGACCAAAATACTCATTGGAATTAAAGTATCTATGGCATTCTGATGTAATCTTGTATAAGATTTGAAGCTATTGGAATCGAGAGTGAAATTATAATTGGCATGTTCCATTATTTTATCGTAGGCACGCTGTCCTTCTGCTTCGAATAGGTCTGAAAAGGCGATATTACCTTGCGGGGAGGCGAGGTATTTTTTTGTCCGGGCCAAGATAATTTCTTTGTTTAGTGGATGTTCTGCATCACAATCAACCAATGCTTTTATACGTTCATTGAGTTCATAGAAAAAGGTATCTGCATTTTCAATGGCAAGTAATTCTCCTTGGCGAAAATCTGAGAGTTCTTTCAGTGCTTCGGGGCATTTGCCAACGTAGGTAAAGTAGGATGCGTATCGGCGATTTTCTATACTACGAATAATATTTGTCAGTCCTTTATCCCATGCAGCAGACCAACCGCATGTAATCAGACCGAATTCAGAGAAGAGGCGTGACAGGAATGTGTGTAGCTTCGGTGGGTAGGCATCGAGCTCTTCGGCAGTATTACGAAAACGACAATCTATGTAATCGCCGTTGATTTTGACTATTGTCAAAGAGCTGTGTACTAAGGGAACCGCTCCCTCAATATCATCTTCATGACAAATGACCTGTGGGGTTATTCCTACATCGGCGAGTGCTTTTTCGAGCAGTCTGTCGAAATTTGTGGTAAGAATTACTTTCAAGAAACCATTCTTAGCCATTTGGGCAATCGCCCGATGTGCTTTGGTCGGTTCTTTCAAATGGGATTCAGCTTCTTCTTCTGTCGGTTCAAAATAGGATTTCATCAAGTTTACCCGTTCCGTCGAAGTTTTGACAAGTTCACCCAATAGAGAAGAATAATCTACCGCTTTGCCAAATTTGTTTTTGTACCACTGTTCATAATCAGATATTTCGTTTTCACCGTTGAGTGCCGCTAATTTTTTCAGTAAGTCGATTACTATATCCCAACCAGAGGGTATGCCGGAGGAGCGTGAAATACCTGCACCCAATAGTAAGGCATAAGTGCCTTTATTTGAGTATATGGAAAAAGCGAGTGTTGTCAAGTTATTATTGTCCATAGTGAATTGTTATCTGTTTTTTTGTAATACTTCATTTATTTGTCCGGCATAGTAGTACGGGAGGTTGAAGAGCCGGAATTGTTTTCCTTTCGGAGTAGTCACCTCGTCGATCGAGAATGGATTTCCCCAGAAGCGGACAGCTATGTCATGCGATGCTTTTTCCATAAATTGATGTAATGAGCGCAGGCGTGAGTTGTGGCCGGATTTCACTTCAATGGGAATAATTTTGTCTTCGAACTGGATTACAAAGTCTACTTCGGCTTCCGAGCCTGTACCGTTAACCCAGAAATAGCGTTTGTGAGAGAATAAGTTATCTCTGCTGAGTAGTTCCTGACCGACGACTTGTTCGGCGATGTGTCCGGTCCAGGCGTCGCTTATGTCGCGTATGTTGACCAATTCCTTTTGTATTCCTCCGGCATAGTTAACTAATCCGGTGTCGAGCCATAGTAATTTTGGGGAACGCTTCGGTTCGGGGGCAATGGGAACGACAACGGAGGTCACGGGATATACGAGTTCGAGCAACATTGTTTTTTCGAGTGTACGGAATGCTTCGCTCATTTCCCGGGAGCGATACAGTGAGTTTCCGAATTTTTCGAATGTAATACGTTGTGCTGCGTATATCCACCCGGCGTTGAGAATGTGACGTATGATGTTTCTCATGCTTTCGGTTTCGGAGTATTTTTCAACATCGTCCCGATAGCCGGTCAATAAGGTTTCATAAATGTATTTCAAGGCAACTATGTCCTGGCTTTCCGCATAGTTGTTTACGATTTCGGGCATTCCTCCTATTAAGGTAAAGGTGTTGAACAGGCGCATAGTTTTATCGTGCAGGGGCGTTGGAATGGCGGCTTGCCGCTGGGCCGTTTTCAATCCTTTTTCGTTGATAGCACCGAGAAATTCATTGAATGAGCATGGGCGTACGGCCATGTATTCGACACGTCCCACGGGAAAAGAGATGTGTTTGTCTATCAGATTTTCCAGCAGGGAGCCTGCCGCAATTACATCTATACCGGAGACTTCTTCGTAAAAATAGCGTAGCATGGCAACGGCTTGGGGGGAGTTTTGTATTTCATCGATAAAGAGTAAAGTCGGCAGTGCTTGCCGTTCCTGGTTGTTGAGCAAGTATATGGTGGTGATGAGTTCTTCCATGGACATGCCGGATTCGAAAAGTTGCCGGTCGGCACTTTTTTCAAGGTTGAGTTTCAGATATACTCCATATTCTTTGGCAAACTGGTCCACAAGGGTGGTTTTACCAACCTGACGGGCTCCCCGAAGTACCAATGGTTTGTGGCCGGGCCTTGCTGCCCATTCTTTTAATTGTACTAAAGCGTTTCTTTCAAACATATTTCTAAAAGTTTCTGTTGTTGCAAAGATATGAATAAAAACATAAAATCGGAGCAAAATAGTGTTTTTCTTGTAATAAAATCGGGGCATAAATACATTATTGCTGTAATAGAATAGGAGATAATTCGCTTTTTCGTGTAATAGAAGGAGGGCAAGTATATTCTTTTTTCACCCGGCGGGTATGAAAAACCGCTATTTCTTTTTGTAACCAAAAAATACGAAAAGAATGGAAGAGAAAAGTCTGACTCTGGAACAGGAGGCAAAGATCAAGGAAAAGGTGGCAACGCTAAAGGCGGAGAAGAAATTGCGCAAGGTGCATGCCATGGTTGTTTTCGGGGATACCGATAACGGCGAAAAGGAATTTTACGTGGCTTATATGGCCGAGCCGTCGTTCCCCCAGTTCAGTAAGTTCATGGCCGCTTCGAAACGTGATGAAGTGACAGCTATGCGTACGTTGGCCCGTGATTGTTTTATCGACGGGGATAAGGAACTTGTGGACGACGAGTCGCTGTTCCTGTTCGGTCTGATGGGACAGCTTTCGGAAATCATCACTACCCGTCAGAGCCTACTGGTAAACTGATCGACACCTGGCAGGTGAAGGACGAACAGCGCATCCGGCAACGGCTGATTTATGTTCGTCATTACTTCCCAGGTGTTAATCTGGAGACAATCACGGACGAGGAATTTGCCGCCCTATCGGAAGAAGCCCTTTGGCTGCACCAACAGGTTCTTATATCCCGTCTGACCGTACCTCCTCCTCTTACCTGATTGCTCTTCTTGCGACCCCTGCTTCCCTTGTGGCGGCAGGGTTTTTTGTTTCATCCCTAACGGACTTCCGGGGACTATTCTTTAACCGAACATCAACCTTACGATATGGCTCAAGAACAGAATTATCAGGTCTATTACGAAATAAAAGTCGAAGCTACCAAAGGCACAGAACAGGTAGAGGCTTTTGCCAATGCGGTGGAGAAACTGCATAAGGCCCGGGTGAGCTTTGCCCCTGTGGTTACCAATATCAACGAGATGATGCAGGCGGTGGAAAAAACTTTCCGAGGCAAAAACGGTAAGAAGAAAGATTTTAATTTCGAGTTGAGCATCAAGACTGGTGATACCGAAACGCGGTTGGAAAAAGTCAAAGGACTGCTGACCGATATAAAGGGCCTTACCGAAGGTATCAAGCTGACGATTAATCCGGGAGAGAAAATCGACGGACGTACGTTGAGAGCACAGGCCCGTAAGGTGGTTGATAAAAAAGCACTGGCAGCCCAGCAAACCGAGGCAAAGCAAACGGCGGTTACGGCCATGGAGAATGCGATGACCGCACAGCGAAGCATCACAAAGGTTGTCGGAAAGATCAACGCAGCCCTGGTACATCTGGAAAAAGGCCGGGAGGTGAATATCAAGACCGATTTAGCCAAAGCCCGTTTGCAGGAGATCCTTTCGTTACTGAACAATATCAAAGGGGCTACGAAGATGACGCTCGGTATCGGCATGGGGTCGCCGGGAATCGGTGCTGCCGGTGGCGTCAGCGTACGCCCTCCGCTTAAACTGGCTGGGGAACCTGCCTTTGTATTATCGGAGAAAGAACAGGCACAACTGAACAAACGGCTCTATACGGACCAAATGCTCAGCCAGCAACGGATGCAACAAGCTCGTGAGAAAGCCTCTCTCCAGGTGGAGACACTTCGGCAAATGTCCGATATCCGGGCTGCCGAACGGGCTGCACGTCAGGGCGAAGCTGAGCGGGCACGTGCAGACCGCGAATTGCGCCAAGCGACGGAACGGATCAACCGGCAACGGCTTGCTGATGAAAAGCGTCGTTTGCAAGCGGAAGAACGGCAACGGCGGCAGAATGCAACTCAAGTGCTGACCGCTGCCCGCCGGCAGACAGCTATGAATAACAGCCTGTACGGCAGTCAGCGTCGTGCCGCCATCAACCGTATTCAGTATTCCAAGGCTCCGTCGTGGCGTAACCTGCCGATGGCAGGAATGCTGAACGCTTATATGGCTTATAGCTTTCTGCGCACGGAACTCACCGAGGCCGTAGAATATTCGAACATCATGCAGACGGCACACAGCATCCTGCGGGTGGCCGATACGGATCTGACGACCTTTGAAACCCGCTTCGACCAGATGGCACGTTACGTCCGCCGCATCGGTGTCGAGACGAAGTTCACAGCCATCGAAGTGGCCGGTGCCGTGAAGTATTTAAGTATGGCGGGCATGGGTATCGAAACGATTAATGCCTCGATACGTCCTATCGTTAATTTAGCGCTGATCGGTGACAACGATGTCTCCCAGATCGCTGACCTGACGACGAATATCCAGACCGGCTATAACATCAAAAGTTCGAGCATGGGATCGGTAGCTGATATTCTGGCTTCAACGGTTTCCCGTGCCAATGTCAACGTTCTTGAACTGGCGGAATCGTATAAGATGGCCGCCGGTTACCTGCGTCTGGCGGGCGTGGATTTCACCGAATCGGCAGCCGCCATCGGTGTGCTCGGTAATATGGGTATCAAAGGGACACTCGCCGGTACGGCTCTCCGGGCCATGGCTACCCGTTTTGCCAAGCCTACCAAGCAGGGACAGGATGTGCTGGACCGTTTGGGAGTGAAGTTTACCCGTATGGAAGACGTGTACGGAAAACAGGTGGAACGCCTGAAACCGCTTGCGGATATTTTTGAAGAGTTGAATAAGAAAGGCGCAAGTATCGCCGACCTGCAAACGATTTTTGGCAAAATCGGCGGAAATGCGGCGATGATGTTCGTAAGCAATTACGACCGTCTGCGCTCCCTTTCTTCCCAGAACCGTGCCTCCCAGGGTATTTCTTCCGAACTGGCACTGGTGAAGCAGAATACCACAAAGGGATTGTGGGCACAAGTCACCTCGCAACTCTCAGAATCCTTCATGCAAGGATATGAAATTATCGAACCGGTCATTCGCAGTACGTTAAGGGATTTTCTTGCCAAGTTCAATTCACGGGAATTTGCCCGTGGTCTGGCTTCTATCGGCCAAGCCGTGTTGAATGTGCTTTCTGTATTGGGAAATTTCACTTCCTGGATCACCCGGAATTTCTATTGGATCGAACCTTTGCTGTTTACCGGCTTTGTCGGCACCCGGTTGTTCAAGCTGGCCGGTGCCCTGACGAACGTAGGTGTCGCCATCGGGTTTATCGGCAAACAAGCTGCCGGTAATTCAGTGGCGGAATTGGTAGCCGGCCTCACAGGATTGAGCGGTTCCCGTGGTATCAAGGCACTTTCATTTGCCAACAAGCGTGCGGTGGTGGCGGCCATGCAGGCCGCAGGCATCAGCGGTAAGGGAGCGATGGGTCGTGCCTTGTTGCAGGGTGCCGGCGGTTCCCTTGCCGCACGGATGGGCTTTTCCTCGCTTTTCTCGTCACAGGTGGCTGTTGGCGGCGGACTTATCGGTGCTGCCGGATCACTTAGTGCCATTGGGACGAGCGCTGTTGCAGCTACGGCCGGTATTGCCGGTCTGATCGGTGCTCTCGGATGGGTGGCTTACAAAACATGGCAGGTAAAAAAGGCCAAAGATGCCGTAACGGAGGAAATCAACTCGAATGAAAAGTACCGTTACAATTCCATTGAAGACCTCTATGCTTCGCTGCGCAAGACCTATCAGCAGGCCATCGACACCAAAAAGGCGGTAGATGACCTGACCGCCGGCAAAAGCGTTGAAGAGAGCAGCGGCCAGAAGATCGGTGCCTTTACCGGCAACTGGTGGGCCGCTATCTTCTCATCGATGGGTTCGGCCAGTGCCGGTCGTTACGGTGGTTTCGGCTATAACACGATGCCTGCTTATACCTTAGAGGACGCCCGACAGGAAGATACCCGTTCGGCTATCGAAACGATAGCCCGCCGTGACAGCCAGTCCCGTGTGAATGCTGCTTATGCGGAATTCGGCAAGATGTCCGATCCGCTTCAGGTCCGGGCCTTTATCGAAAATATCGGGCTCAAATACGGACAGCAGGAAGTCAGCCCGGCGGAAGCTATGGAAAAGACGGGTGTCAAAACACCTTTCTGGAGTACGGGACGTAACGGGGAAATCAGTTACAGCCGTGATTTCGGTGAATTGCCGGAATTCTATGCGGCTTATACTCCCCATTATGCCCGCTACCAGAACGAAACGACGGTGAAGCATATTACGACGGCGGCACAAGGTTATCTGTCCGCTATCGAGAGCATGGCCGGGGCACGTAAAATCATCGAAGAGGCCGGCTTTGATTACGATGAGCTCAGCCGCAGCGGTTTTACGCAGGATGATAGTGGCCGGTGGGTGCAGCAGAAGCTGGGATCAAAAGCTACAGACGAAGAACGAAAGAAACAACTTGGTGGAAATCAGAGAATACATTTTCTTCTGATGAACCTGATCAGTTCCCTGCGGGAAAAATTCGGCGGTTCATCCGAGGCGGCAGAGAACATTCTTCAGAAAGCAGGTTTTTCTTCCTCGCTTTATTCGAATGAACCGGATTCTAACGATACGGAACCCTTTAATGCCAACCGGATCACCAGTTCCGGGGAAGACGACGGCGGTGCCGGGGGTAATTATTCGGGGACAGGACGTCTGTCAAGTGCGGCTCCCCGGCAGGTAGTGGTGAATATCACGAACCTGATGAGTGTAGACACGATCGACCTAATGAAGTCGCCCGAAGGCCAGCAGGCCGAGATACAGAATTTCAAAGAGATGATGGCCCAGACGCTTATCGATGTAGTTCACGATTTCGATGCGAGCTGGAACCAATAATAAACTGTAAACAAATAGGATATGAAAAATCTTTTTGGCAGTCGCCTATTGAATATCGGTGCTTCGACACTCCTTAGCGGAGGTTTGCTTTCGCACGGAGGTCTGGCCGGATACATCAGTGATGCTACCCGCCGCGCCCTCGGGTTGGGGCTGGCGGAGTTCCAGGATGGAACAGTACACTATTTTTCAAAGAATACGGATATTCTGAAACGTGCCCTAATTCAAACGGCGACACAGACGGCTTATGGTATGCTTCGCTCTTATCCGAGGTATTTGAAATACTGGGAACAAAAGGTACGGGATAAGTATCTCGAAACCCAGTCGCAGAGTGCCATTGTTAATAAAACGGGCCAATATTACCAGCTTATCAAGGAGCAAAAGGCCGTGGCCGAGCAAAAGAACTATACGGACCCTATCGTCGGGCGTATGGTTGCGGACTATCTGGAGCTAAAAATCAGCGGCGAGGGTACTTATTATGATTCACAGAGTGGAAAAGTGGAGGCAAACAGCAAATACGGACTGGTGACTTTTGTCGATCTGGGTCCGCAGGTGCAGGTTTCATCGAAAAACAACATTGTCTTAACCACGGTACAGGGGCGTGACTACACTCGCAAGGAATATGTCAGCGGCGGAGACCTGGAGATTGCCATTACGGGGCATATTGCCAGTAAATATCCGGATGTTTATCCCGAAGCTGAATTGTCGAAGTTTCTGAAAGTGGTCCAGTACAAAGGGGTATTGGATTGCGATAATACGATTCTGCGGCAGTTTAAAATCAGCCAGCTTATCATTCTGAATTATTCACTGCCGGCAGCCACCTGCCGCAATATCCAGCCTTATACGTTGCAATGCGTGGCCGTGGAACCATCGGAAGCCGTGGAGCTGATTTCGAAAGATGCCGAGGTGGTGGATGAAGCCATCGAGCATACGAACAAATGGATCAAGTGGGTACGTTTCGGTGCGGATGTGATTGATCCGGCCTCAATCCTTAAACTGAACAGCTTATGGCTTTAGCACCTTTGGACGTATTGTGTTGCCGGATTACGGTTGGTGATCCTGATCCGGCAAACCCCATGAAGATACAGAATGCCATCACCCTGACGGAAGTTCAGGAGGTGGAGATTGTCGAAAGTTACAAAAAACTTATCGGTAAGGCTACTATCCGTTTTCCGAAAGGGACGGTTGTGCGGAGTACGGTTTTGGGCGTTGCGACTCTGGAGGGAAAGGATGCTTCACGCATCACTACCGAAGTGATGCAGGACGGCGTAATCATCGAAAAGCGTAATACGCAGACGGCTATGGACAAGGATACTTTCAAGATCGGCCAGCGGGTCCGTGTCCGTCTGGGATACAATGGCATATTAAAGACCATGTTCGAGGGGTATGTGACGGCTTATAACAGTGAAAGCAGTTTTGAACTCCAGTGTGAGAATATGGCCTACAAACTGAAGCTCAAACAGTCGCCAAAGTTTGAAACTCCAGCCAGCGGCACGAGTGTGAACGAAGTGCTGGAAGGCAAATATAATTTATTAAAGGACACCGGTTTTAAGCTGCATTCGGAAACGAAACGATTCAATATCCAGATTGGTAAAATCAAGATTACAGACAATTTTACCGTTGCCGATATCCTGAACGCGTGGAGCCGTTACCGTATTTACTGCTTTCTGAAATATGACGAGAACAGTGAGGACGAGATGCCGGCTATTGCTATCGGACGACCTTACTCTTCATCGAAAAGCCAGCCGACTTTCCCTGAAGATACAGTGGAGGGACCGTTTCAGATTTATTTCGACACGCATGTAGCTTCCTCGGAACTGAAAGTGCTGAAAGTCGATCCGAAGTTTCTGGCCGTTCAGGGCAAGGCACTGGGTTCGGACGAACGTTTTTTCGAGGTCACGGTGCGTCTGAATCCCGATTACGATCCTGCGGATAAAAGCAGTAAGGAATTTCAGACTATCAATGCCACCCAAATCAGCAAGAAGCGGCACAAGATCACGGGCAATGTCACTGCCGACGGGGCCGACACCCGTACAAAAGTAGATTTATCGACCTATACGGTAGTGCCTTATATGAGCCCCAGGATGAATATTTCTTCCGACCAGCTTGTCGAAGAGTGCGTGGAATATTTCCGGAATTACAACCTGAACGGCATTACGGGTTCAGTCACCCTTTTCGGGGACTTCGGTCTGTACCCCGCCTGCCAGGTAGAACTGACCGATTCCCGTAATCCTGCCAAAAACGGCGTGTATATCGTCGAAGAGGTAACAACTTCTTTTGGCACTGACGGCTACCGGCAAAAAATTACTATACCACATCGAATTAAAGGAAAACAAACGACTTATGGGAACAAACAGTAAGATAACAGATAACCGCCAGCAATTGATTTCGGAGGCGATCCGTAAGATTGCGCTGGGACGGAGCATTGACCGGGTGGCGATGGCTCCGGGCGGCACGGGCGGTGTAGGTACCGCCCGGATGGTTCACGGGTATGTGAGCAAGATACACGATGATCCTTCGGACGAAGAGTATGCGGACTATGCCGGTACGGTGGACGTTGGGGAATATCCCGACGAGACCGCATCGGTGGGGACGGTTATACATAAGGGGGTACTTCCGGCTGCCGCCCAGGATAGTACCGGCAGTTTTCTGATTATTCCGGCTTTATTTTCGGACGTAACCATTGTCACCGATGCGGCGAGCCGTCATGCCTATATCGTGAACTATTCACACGCTGAAACGATCCGGCTGGAAGCACATTCGGAAACCGTAATCGGCATTACGGAAACAGAAAAGCTCGATCCGGAAGATGAGAATGCCCCGGACTACAATGAACTGGAAGCTACGGGCAACGAAGCGCATACCCGTTATGCGGCGGAAGGGGTATCAACGGTGGTGCGCAGCGACAGTGACAAGGAGAGCACCGTTGTACAGCAGGCGGAAAGTATCACGCATACCGTGGATAAGTCAGAGGTGAAACAGACCGCCGACAAGGTGACGCAAACGGTAAATTCCACCAGTGTAACGGTAGCCGACAATAAAGTCACTTTAGGTGATGAGAATGCTACGGAGCCTTTGGTGCTGGGGAACGAACTGGCTCAACTGATGCTCGATTTTCTGACCGAGTGTTCCAAGATCATGACGCCGACATTGATGGGAACCATGCAGCCGCTGAACTTTCCGAATTTCACGTCGCTGACTTCCCGTATCCAAAAATTTCTTTCTAAAACCAGTTATACAAAATGAGTGTGGAACTTCATCCCGGCATAGGAGGTCTTTCCCCCGAGAGCCTTTGTTATAGCCTCTACCGGCAACTGTACCAAAACTTTTTTAACGCCCAGGAGCGTAAAAGTGAAGATCACATTTATGGTATAGAAGAGGGTGATGATACTTCAATCCGTTTGCACAACACGGCTTATGGTTTTGCCGAAGCGATTGCCGGAAGCATAGCCGGAGAAGGCAGTGGCGGTGGTGACGGTATCCTGATCGATTACCTGCCCAAAAGCGGTGGCAACATGAATGGTCCTTTGGGAGCCGATTACGGCTTTGGGGCGGGTATCGGCAATCATCGTGTATTGGAAACTTTCCGGGAAGCGGTGACCGACCCTACCGGTGTAGTTACCGGCTATGATTATGGTGTCCGTATCAGTGGCGACTTGCATGTGGGCGGCAGTAACCTGTATGTCGGCAATATGCAGCCTTTTGTTTGCGATCCCGCGACACAGACTATTTACCTGCGGGTGGGAACGGTGGATTTTACGGATGCTTCCCTGCATCTGAGCAACGAACTTTTACTGGGTGAGAGCAAAGAGAATGGTATCTACATGACCGCAGACGGTCTTTTCTTCCACGGTCAGGAAATTTACCACGGAGAAAACGCCAACCGGGACAATGTGGACTGGAAGATGCGTAATGGGATGGTTTCCGGTGATCTGAAAGTGGCAGGCCATGTGGAAATCTCCGGTCTGTTCCGGGCTTTGCATGGTGCGGAACTGGGTGCAGACGGTAAACAACTCTTTTCAGTTACGCGGGACCACCTTTCCTGTTTTGCCGATCTTTCCTTTTCGGCCGGGTACGGGGTGCGTATCAGTGGAGTGACTGTTTTGAAAGGTTCCGGTACCCGTGATGTCCGTCTGGAGGGTGCCGGCGGCGACTTGCTTTTGGGTGGCGACCATACGAATAAGGTCCGTTTGATGTCGAACCTGACAGACATTGACGGGGAACACGTGCTGGTGTCGGATTACGGCGCCGCCTATTTCCCGGATTCGTTGCGCGTGCGGCATAACTATGGCAATGACCTGCTATCCACCTATCGGGTGGGTAGTGAGGACGAGGGAATCGTGGTGCACCGGAAACTTCGTTTCGGAAATACCTCGGGCGGCTATTTTACCACTTCAGGCGGCCATCTGGCTTATTTTTCCGAGGCTGAATTCCCGGTTGTTTCCGGTGGCGGCCGTGAAGAGGCCGGTACTCTTTTCGGTCATATCCCCTCGACCAGCCTTTATGCCGCCCAGAACAAGCGGTCGAGTTCGTTTTGCATCTCCACGACCGGGGATTTCATTGTCTGTCTGAATCCTGTGGAAGCCAGCGGTCATATCGGCATTGCCGGAACGCTCACCCGTCTCACCCGTGACGGCCTATTCTTTACAGACGATATTCACCTGCAACAGATCGCTGACGGGATGCGGCTATCGGGAAATGTCTACTTCGACGGCAGCCTTTCCTCCCGGCTCTTCACTTCCGGGATGGCCGGTTCGGGCTGGGCTATCCGCCGTAGTATGACTACCGGCAGCGTTGCGGCTACTTTTGATGAACTGACTATACGCAAGCGGATGCGGGTGTATGAACTGGAGGTGCAACGGGCTTTGGCCACCAACGGATCACTTTGGGTTACGGATTCTTGCAGCGGGGATAGCGTCGAGAAACTATAATGCAACTTTATGTCACGATACGAATATTCACGTTTTAAGATCCGCATCGATCCGACTTCCAAGAAGCGACAGGGACTTCAAGCCGGGGATGTCGTGCGCCGCCAGTATGCCGACGGCACACGTGTTGTTTACAGTCTGATGATAGTACTCTCCACGGGAGAAGATTCGATCACTCTTCCCGATGGCCATCAGGCGGCTTCTCCTTATTTTACGGGAGCCCTTATCGAGGGGGACGAGCCTCTGGATGGCGAGCTTTTGGATTTCGTACGCCTGACCAATCTTATGGACGAACGTCGTAGCGGAGCGTTGTATCTGACGGCTTCGGACGATGATTCTCCTTATATGGATGTGATCGACGGTATGGCTACCGAACGTACGCTTTGCCGCCCGGCTTCGGAGTCGGAATACGGTTTTGCCGGAGACGGTTTGTTTACCGTTTCCTATACGAAAGATAGCCCCGGAGCTTCCCGTATTTTCCGATTGACAAGAAACAGTGCAGACGATGACACACTGAACCAGCAGGGATTCCGCCAATCTTTCGAGACTATTCCCGCCTATCCTGCCCGTCTGGTCTTCTCTTATAAAATCAGGGCATCCCGAAGCTGCCCGGCCGTCCAGGTATCTTTCGGTATTACGGGCGGAGAACGGGAAGCGGAAGAAGAGATTTCCCTTACTACCGAATGGCAATACCGTCTTTTTATCGTAACGGTGGATCTTCCGGTCACTTATGAACGGGAGTTTCTGATCGATTTGAAACAGACAGCATGCCGGGAGAACGACTGGTGGGAAATAGCCGATCTGAATGTGGTAGAACTTTCGTCGCTGGCCACGTTCTCGAATGCAGCCAAAGCCCGCGTAGGACATATTACAGGCATTGCCGATCCTCTGTTCGGTTTTCTTGAAGGCTACGGGGCTTACTTTCAACGGCTTTATGCTACCCAGGATGTCAATGTGGCGGGTACGCTGACTGCCGGGGATGAAAACGGCTTCGGAAGCACTTTTTACGTGGGGCGCATTCATAAAAACTGTTTTGTCAATAGTCTGGAACCGCTTTTCAGAACAACTGCCGAAATCAGTTCTTTGCCGCCACCTACCGGAATCGGTAATTCCTATCTCTTGCCTGATGGGACAACCCGTCTGGAATGCCAGAGTGCAGCTTGGGCACAAGCGCATGCCGGAGAACACTATTGTTTTTCATTCTGGGCACAAGGCCGTGAAGAGTGTCTTGTGACCCTGCGGCAAGGGAACAGTATCCTGGGACAAGTCACCATCGGCAAGACCTGGGAACGTTATTGTGTTACGCTGACGGTTGAGTATCTTCCGGGAAGTCCCATGAACCTTTCTCTGGATAGTACAAGCAGCAGTTGGCATTTTGCTTCTCCGCAGTTGGAAAAAGGATCACGTCCGACACTCTACCAGCCGACGGACAGCGTGCTCAACGAAACGGAACAATATGGGGCTTGGTTTAACCGGGGCGGTGTAGGCGGAACGATCCAGCATCCGTTATTACGATTGAATGCGGACGGTTCTATCAGTTCGGCAGACGGTTCTTTCGTCATCAACAAAGACGGTACGGGATATTTCTCCGGTGGGCGGTTCAGTTGGACCCAAGATACGATCAGTTTGCGTGATGTCACCATCCGCTGGGAGGATTTGGATCAAACAGCCCAGGAACAGATGAAAGCCCGCTATGTCACCATTGAGGGCGGTACGGTATTCCATTATCCTGACGAGCTGGCCGGTAGTGTTTGTGATCCGGCGGTTATCGTCCTCACAGGGACGGAACATCATTTTACGGGAGCCACCCGCTTTTGGGAATATCAGGCATCGGACGGACAGTGGAAAAGTGCGGGGAGTGTATCGGCAGCCTATGCCGTCACTCCGGATTTTCATGGCTGGGAAGAAAGGAATGTATTGACAATCCGGTTTATATCGACCTATGGAGAAAAAACATACAGCGCGACACATACGGTTTTCAAACAATATGACGGCTCGGACAGCTATTCTTTGTATGTGGAATCCGAGCACGGTACGGTTTTTCATAACGGGCAGGTTTCCACGACGCTTTACGCCCGTGTTTACAAAGGTGGCACCGAGGTTACTGAACGTATAGCAGACCGCTGTTTCCTTTGGACACGGATCAGCCGGAATGCGGAAAGTGACGCTCTTTGGAACCAGGAAGAACATCGTGGGCGGAGGTTGCAGATCACGGATGCGGATGTGTGGCGCAAGGCTGTTTTTAACTGTGAAGTAGAAATATGATAATCCTAAATAATCCAACAATATGGCAATAAAAGTCGCCCGCGGGCAAATCAGTATCATCGATCAGAACGATGCGGTTTCATTACAAGCATTTATCGGTTCTAACCAACCTCTTACCCAAGTTTTTAACAAAGACACCGGGGTTTATGCACCCTCGTGGGTAGCTTCGCCTTATTTGGTGCTGACCCCCTCGCTGTTTGTCAGCGGTTATGCCGGAACGGACCAGATCACGGCCGTAGGGAATGCAGCAACCCTGACACCCGGTATCAAGAGCGGTACGGCGAAATGGTACAAGAACGGCACGGTTATCACCAGCGGACAAGACGGCTGCACGATCGGCGCGGCTTCGGCCAAATATGCCTTGACTGTCAAGACGAACCACTTGACCGTTGCCGCCCCGCAAGCACGTTATTCATTCGAGGCGACCTATATCGACGCCAACGGTCTGGAAATCTCTTTCCGTGCTGAAATCCAGTTCACCCAGCATCTGAACGCGGGAGCCATGATCGCAGCCGTGTGTTACGCTCCGGACGGCATTGTTTTCAAAAACGATGAAACCCCGAGTTTGCGTGCCCATTGCGATTTGTGGCGTGGTGCCACCATCGACACGACAAACGTAACGTATGCGTGGGGAATTCAGGATTCATCCGTTTTTGCCCCGACGACACTTACGGCTGCTGCCACTTCGGGTGCTACCACGGTTACCGTTGCTTCCGTTACCAATATGGAAGCCGGTGGAAAGATTACGATCGGCTCTGCCCAATACACGATTTCTTCGGTCAGCACATCGACAAAAGTCGTCACACTGACTTCTGCCCTGAGTGCTGCCGCCGCTTCGGGAGCCGCGGTGTCGTGTCCGTACTATAATTCCATGCTGGGCAGAGGCTGGTCTTGTCTGACCTCAACAAACCAGCGTGGTGTCACGGCCGGCTGGACGACCAACGAGATTACCATAACCGCCGACGCGGTATTGAATTTCGAGACATTCAAATGTGCCATAAAAGACACGGACACCTCTGCCGGAAATGCTTCGGCCAATAAGGTGGTCTGCGACATCTTATCGTTTTCGGATATGTCCGATCCCATCACGGTCGATCTGGTCAGTCAGAAGGGGTTTGTAATTAAAAATAACAGTAATGATGTGGATGCCAAAGCCGTGCTTTATCGTAACGGTGAAGAGCTGGACACCGCGGGAACGGCTTATACCTACACGTGGAAATTGTGGAACGCTGCCGGTACTTCCGTGGTGAAGACTTATACCGGCAAATCCATTACCGTATCCAAAGCCGATGTAACGGGACGCGGAGTGCTGATGTGCGAAGTGTCGAAATAACCAAACCATTCTTTTCCGGCCTATTGCGGTTGTTTTTAACGCCTTGTTCCTTTGGGGACGAGGCGTTGTTGCAATCTCCGTTTCTTCTACTCCAGTCAACACATTCCGGGTGTTTAGAGCTATTCTTTGTGAAAAACAAATATGAGTAACCAACTTCTTGCCCGTGGGCAAATCTCTATTGTTATCCAGGAAGATGCTTATACAGTTACCCAGTCGGTGGGACAATATATTTTTGCTGCGGATGCCTCAGGTGTAATTGAACGGAATGTAAGTCTGACTTCCCGAATCAGTGTGATGCACGGGAATACAGCGATAAATGATTTCAGCATCGGCAGTGTAGCTACACCGGCGGGATTTACTTCTATTGTTGTCGATAATAACCAACATACCATAACTTATACGGTTGCCGCCGGAAGCAAGGGGCTTGCTGACGACGGGATTATCCGTATTCCGGTAGTTGCCGGCGGACAGACTTATACGCTTTCTTTTGTCTGGTCGAAATCGAAACAAGGAGAGCCAGGTACGGCTACCGTGCTGGATTGGGTGTCGGACTGGAACACGAATAAGACACAGATCGATTCTACGACGTTGATTACTCCGAAGATTTTTGCGGGGGTGAAAAATGCCGACCATACGTTGACCGGTGTCGCTCTCGGTCATTTTCCGTTGAAAACGGTGAATGCGCAAGGAACGATTGTCACAGAGACCATCGATGGAATTTATGGATTCCGGGCCGGGCGTAAAACTTTTGCCCTTGATTCTTCGGGCAGCGTAATGCTGGGTTACGAGGATCAATCCATCACCTACAATGCCGTGACTGGGCGCATCGAGTTCGGAAACGGGGTAAGCCTGAACTGGACAAATGCCATCAGTCAGGCAAAGACGGAGGTTACTTCCGAAGCGCAGCGGAAGGCGGATGCAGCCCTTGCTTCGGCTAAGGGGTATGCTGATACGAAAAAGGATGAAGCAGTCATGGAAGCCGGAAAGAATACAGATAGTAAGGTCGGTATGCTGTCCACGAGTCTGAGTGCTTCCATTACCGATGCGAAAAAAGCCGGCACGGATGCCCGTGCCGTAGCAGACGCACTCACTTCTAAAGCGACGAGCGAAGGTTGGTCAACCAAGCTGACTTATATCGATGTGAACGGTATTTTTACGGGTACGCTAACGGCAGCTCAGGTCAATGCCGTAGCCATCAATGCCGGAAGTATTAAAGCCGGTACGCTCTCGGCAGAACGAATTGCCGCCGGAAGCATTCATTCATCAAAATTGGATGCCGCAAGTATTCAAGCTAACATTATTAATGCTGCGTATGTTAATGGCCTGAATTGCACTTTTGTCCGTGGCAAGATCGGAGGTTTTACTATTGGCGGTGATAATATGACGGTAGGGAGTGTCGGTGCAGCCGGCGCTACTCCTTTGCAAATCCGTTCGGAGTCGACCGGTAGCGGTTATTGGTACACGGGAGCTTACAAACCTTTAGGAGTGACCTTGACCTGGCATCAAAACAGTAATGCAGGGCATCTTGTTTTCGGTCAGGTAGCTGCTTCCGGGAATAGTGTAAAGACCGGATTTATCGGCCTCCAAATGATGGCGTGGGATAACACAGAGTATTTCTGTTTGTCGACCAATTACACCAAGTCGGGCGGAAAGGAAGTGTATAATCGTATCGCCGGTTGGGCATTCGACAACACCCGCATCTGGAAAAATTCAGTATCATTGGGTGGAGATGGTTCTATCTATAACGGGGAAAAATGGCGTTTGAATAACGACGGCTCCGGAAAGATTGCAAACGGAGCAATATCCTGGAACAGTAGCGGTAGTGTTATGTTTTCTTCTGCCGTTGCCCTGAACTGGAACAATGCGGCAAATTTTGGTAAGTTATATGCCCGGGGTACAGGGTTGAACCATAATGCGGCCCGATTGGTGAGTTTAAACGGCAGTGAGGTTGTGAATTCGGCTTCCCGGGGGCTGACGCTGACCGTTATTAACCGGAATAATTTATCGGTGGCATCCAGCACGAATTATGACGTGTATGGAAACGATGCTAACTGTAACTCGCTGGCTTCGGCACTGAATGCTTTAAATTCGGACAAGATAGTGGTGTTGACTTCTTATGATGCCATATCTATCAATGAAACACTGAATGCCGCTCTCCAGCGTTGTGGCGGATCGAACCTGACTATTAACAGCAGCCGTAATCCGTATGTATTGATTGGCATTCCGACTATCGGAAAGGATAACGGTTTGGTGGCAGTATATGGGACGGGAGAATCGGAACCTTATGCAGAGATTTCGACAGTGATTATTAATGGGGTTCCGCAAGGGATCAATGTAACCGGTAAGCAAAAGACTTATATTGACGGGAATGGTGTTTATACCGGTACAGTACGTGCGGGGCAAGTCATCATTGACAGCACATTGGTTGTGGGCGGTAGCAGTTATAACGGCAGCATTTCCGTACGCGATGCCGGTAATAATGCAAAGGTCACTTTAGACCGTTCGGGAATTATGGCTATTGGCGGGACAATCGGAGGCTTTACTCTTAACGACCATGCCTTGTATAGCATCAATGTAACGGCCGGCCATAGTATCGGTATTCAGACTAACGGGTATATGTATAATTGCAACAGTTCGACGAATGCGGATTATTGGGCACTGAATACGGATGGTTCTGCCATGTTCGGCAGCGGTAAGATTAAGTTCAATGCCGACGGTTCGGGTTATATTGCAAATCAGAATATCAAATGGGATGTTTCGGGGAATGTCGTGATGAACGGTAGTATTACGGCAACTTCGGGGAAAATAGCGGGTTTTACGATCAGTGGTAATAAATTAGTCAATACGGCGTCGGATTCTTCCATAGAATTTTCTTCGATGCTCGGAAGCGCTTCTTTATATATTAACAGCGGTAGTTCTCTTATCAGTATGCGTGCCGATTCTTCGCGCACGGGTATCAGTATTCAGACTTATGCCACAGGTGCACGCGGCATGTATATTATTGCCAATGCAGGTTCGAGTTATGCGATAGAGGCCTACGGTCCGATGCAGTTGGGTCAGCGTTCCGGGGAGCGCTGGTGTGTCCCGGGCGTACTTTATATCGGCTGTAAGTATTTGACCGGATATAACAGTTCATACCGAAAAATCTGGGGTGACGGGGTAACGATCAGTTCTTTCAGCCATATCGGTGACGGGAAATACCGGGTATATCATAATTTGGGTCATACTGATTATACGGTTATGGCGGGTTTGTGGTCAAGTAGCACTTATTACGGTTTTTTCCGTTTGCTGGAACGGACTTCTACCTATTTCGTGATTCAAAATGTAGGTTCTTCCGGTAATCCTGATGCAGGTGCTTTTGATTTTGTCATTATGGGCCGAAATAAGTGGTAGGCTCCTTTGGTGAAAACGTGTATTGCTTTTTCTACCTATTCTTTTGGAAAAAGAAATGATTATGGGAAAAGATTTGGTTGCCAAGGGACAAGTCACGATCACAACGCTGGATGAATCCTTTCATGTCCGGCAGTCGCTGGGTGAATATGTGTTCCCTGCTTCTTCCGACGGGACAATAGTCTTTGCTTTAACGGTGGTTTCGACAATTGAGGTAAGCCAGGGGAACCGACCTTATACGGCGTTTACCATAGGGAGTGTTACAAAGCCTTCAGGGTTCAGTTCGATAACAGTAGATAATAGCCGGAAGACGGTAACTTATACGGTTGCCGCTAACACAACTACGCTGGCAGACCACGGCAGTTTGGTTATTCCTGTCCTTGTCCAGGGTGTTGCCTATTCTTTGTCTTTTCATTGGGTAAAAGCCAAAAGCGGTGCAGCCGGTAAAGATACCAATATGCTGGATTGGGTGTCGGAGTGGAATACGAGTAAAACACAGATTGATTCTACGACGGTGATCACTCCGAAGATTTTTGCAGGAGTGAAAAATGCCGACGGAACTGTTACCGGAATTGCTTTGGGGCATATCCCATTGAAAACGGTGAATGTTCAAGGGACAGCTACCGTCGAGACAATCGACGGGCTGTATGGATTTCGGACGGGACGAAAGACGTTTGCTTTGGATTCTGCGGGTAATGTGGCGTTGGGCAGCGGGGATCAGTCAGTGTGTTATAATGCCCAGACGGGACGTGTCGAGTTCGGAGCGGGAGTAAGCCTGAATTGGACGAATGCTATCAATCAGGCTAAAACTGAAACCTTGAATGCGGCGGCAGCTACGGCTCAAGGGAAAGCGGATGCCGCTTTGGTTTCGGCAAAAGGGTACAGTGATACGAAGAAGAGGGAGGCTGTCACCGAAGCGGGGAAGAATGCGGACAGCAAGCTCAGTACGCTGACGGCAACGCTCAACAGTGCTATTGCCGATGCTAAAAAAGCCGGCACGGATGCCCGTGCCGTAGCAGATGCCCTGAATGCGAAAGCTACGAGTGAAGGCTGGTCAACAAAGCTGACCTATATTGATGCTAACGGTATTTTTACAGGGGCCCTTTCGGCCAATACGGTAAACGCTTTGCGGTTGAATGCTTCTCAGATTACGGCAGGAACGATTGCTACCGCGCGGCTGAATGCGGCGGAAATAAAATCGAACATCATCAATGCGGCTTACATAAACGGGCTGACGTGCGTCTTTATACGTGGTACGGTGGGTGGATGGGCTATCGGAGCGACCACATTGACGGCCAATCATATTACGCTCGACAGCGGAAATAAGCGTATCGCCGTTTATGGGGCCGGTTCGAGTGCTACAAGCGGTAAGCGGGTACAGCTTTATTATAGTAGTGACAGTGATTTCGGGTTATATGCCACCGATGCTAACGGGAGTTGTGTGGCGAGGCTGGGTTCTTCGAATGTAATTGCGGGGTGGACTATTGATACATCCCGAATTTATAAGAATAGTGTTTCGTTGGGAGCCGACGGCTCGATTACCAACGGGACGAAGTGGAAATTGAACAATGACGGTTCGGGTAGCCTTGCATCGGGGAATATTTCGTGGAATGCCGTCGGAACAGTGACTTTTGGGGCTTCGGTAAGGCTCCAGTGGAAGGATGACATAGAGGCAGCGAAAACGGAGAATTTCGGTTACCGTTATTATAAAAGACTGGTTATTAACGGAGAATCGAACAGGTATTATCCGGTAATTATCAAAGGCGGAGATCAGACCATTAAACGTGATTTACTTGTTCGCCGTAATTATTATGAACAAGCTCCGTCGGATTGGGATAACGCGAGCAGCACGCACATGGGTGGATTAATCGTTCTAATCAAGGCGAATTTCGGTGGTTGGGGTGGCGCGAGTTATTCGTGGGATATTTATGAGTTATCCGAATGTTATTCAAGAATGTTCGGTGGAGCTTCGCTGTGTGGTAATTCGTGTATGTTTGCCATATTTTTACGTGGCGGAGGCAGTACAGGGGCGGTATATCATTTATATTCAGATCAACCTCTGGATAGTTCAATTTACAGCCCGTCACCCATACCCGCATCTCCCCAAATTGCTTATAATTCGGACCAAATATTTCTATCGGGAAGTTACACGGCTTATGCTCCGGCTCCCCGCACGCTAACCTCTTCGGTTGAAGAAGAAATCCGTCGCCATCGCTTTATTGCTCTAACCCAAAGTAACGATACTACTTTAACTCAGCATCCGCTGACCTATATTGGCTCAACCGGTATTTACACCGGTACATTGACGGCGGCGCAGGTGAATGCGGTGGCGATTAATGCCGGAAGCATTACGACGGGAACGCTGAGTGCGGACCGGATAGCGGCTGGCAGTATTCATTCGGGCAAGCTGGATGCGGCAAGTATTAAGGCCAATATTATTAATGTGAGCTATATAAACGGTTTGAGTTGTACGTTTGTACGGGGAAGTATCGGGGGCTGGAGTATCGGAACGGATCATATTACGTCGGGGAGTATTGGAGCTATGGGTGCGATGCCGATTCAGATCCGTTCGGCAGCAAGCGGTTCGGGGTACTGGTACACGGGTGCCTATAAACCTCTGGGCATTACGATGACCTGGCACCAGAGCAATAATGCCGGGCATGTCGTATTCGGGCAGATTGCCGCATCGGGCAGCACTGTGAGGACTGGTTTTTTAGGCATACAGATGATGAGTTGGGACGGGCTGGAATATTTCTGTTTGTCGGCGAATTATACCCGCAGTGGTTCCAAGGAAGTTTACAACCGGATTGCCGGGTGGGCCTTCGATAATAATCATATCTATAAGAATAATGTGTCGTTAGGGGCAGACGGTTCTATTGTGAACGGCACACGCTGGAAACTGAACAATGATGGTTCCGCCTCGTTCGGTTCGGGGAAAGTGGTTTTCAATACGGACGGTTCGGGAAGAGTGGCCAATGGCAAGTTCACCTGGGATGCTTCGGGAAACATCGTCGCTCAAGGCGGTTCTTTCAAAGATGTGACTATCCAGGGGACTATCCGAAGCGCTTTTGTGCAGAATGACCCTTCGATCTGGATTACGGTTGGTGGCGGTACCACCAGCGGTGTACAGACAGATCCGGTGCATTACGATAATGTCGTTTGTACCCAAACCGGCGGTTGGAATGAGAACATCAATCTGCCGTGGACGCTGGAAAACAGCGGGCGACGGATTTGTCTGGTGAATTACAGATGGGGTTCTACCATATCGACGGGCTATATGACAATTACAGCGCCTTCCGGGAAATATTTTTTTGAAGACGGCGTATCGAAAAGTATACTTAAATTTTCGCGTGAGGTCGTGGAATTGATCGGTTACGGCGACAGCTCGACTTTTTTCGGTTGGATCGTACTGAACCGCCGGGATATGATGACCTCGGGAAGATACGGCAGTTTCCAGCAGATCCTGGCTTCCGGCATTGTGACCGGCACGAAATCTTCGGCTTCTATCCGTTATCACACTTTCGACGGTTCGACCGGTGTTTCGGTGAGCCGCCTGGGTCAGGGGATGTACCGGGTTTATCTGCCCTCGTCGTGGGGATTGGGAGGGGCCTATATGGTTATGGCAACGGGAATTTACTCGACGGCGGAGAACACGCCGATCTATCCCACGGTAAAAGCTATTTATTCCTATTATTTCGACATTTATACCCAGGATGATAATACGCGAAATGACGGTTCTTTCAATTTTCAGGTGTTCAGTACGAATAACTGGGATCATTAATCACCCGTATCTCCACCGGAAAGGCTATTACTTTATAAAAACAGTTTATGAACATTGTAAATATCACTACTACAAAGACAGCCGAGGAGCAAACGGAGAGGGCGTCTTATACGCTGGAATATGTTATCAGTAACAACCGGCTTCAACGGGTGCAGGCATCCGTTTTCAAGAAGAACGTAACTCTCAGTTCCGATGCTGCGCCGGAATTTTACGGCACGCTGACTTACGAGAATGAAACGGTTTATTGCAGTCTGCCTTACGCACAGGGAATTTCGCAGTATGTTTCGGACTTTGAGGGGTATATCGAACATATTCGGGCCGAGATGCCTTCCCTCGCCACCGACAACCAGGAAGACGTTACAAACAAATAACAAGAAGATATGGAATTAAGCATTAAGGACAGACTTTACATTCCGGTTATCCTTCCTAAAGAAGGTACATTCCGGGAGTTTAATCTCAAGAAGGAGATTTTGCGCAAGATTGAAGTTTCGGAGGGGGAACGCCAGGAAGTGGGTCTTCATGAGAACCAGGAGACGAACCGCATCGAGTGGGACGTTGAAAAAGACGTGCCGTTGAATATCGACCTTTCGCCGGATGAACTGAAATATCTGCAACAGGCATGCGAGAAGATTTCGGACGAGAAGCTACCGGACGACTTGTGGATGACTATCGAAAAGCTGTACGACAATTCTCAGCCGCAGTAGTATAACCCATTCCTCTTTTTTTGTGCTAATCTTTAGTAGCACGCCCCCGGATGCTGGTGTGTCCGGGGCTTTTTTTATCAAATATATGTCAAGACAAGATATTACCATGAACGCCGCTTTGGGCGAAGTAAATACTACCGAGAACCTTACCGGTAAGGTGTTTTATGACTTCCGGCTTCTCGACAGGGAGGATGAGGGCCGGATTTACGGAGAGATTGCGCTTCCTGCCGATTTCCGGATACGGCAGCTTGCGAATGTCTGCATCGGTGTGCGGATTCCCTACACGCCTTTGTATAAAGAACTGCATGTACGCCTACGGCTGGGTGGCGGGAACGGACATCCCGAATACCTGATGAATCCTACGACGAACAAAAGCTGGTATGGTGTATTCCGGGAGGACGAAAGCGGTGTAACCCGTGTCATACGGCTATCGCAATATGGGACGATCCATGCAGAGGGACTTTACAATCTGATTCTGCGGGACGGTTACCTTGCCTTGTTTTCAGGCGCGGAAACCGACCTGACGATCGGGGCTTCCAAATACCAGAACGAGGTGTTCCTGCTGAAAGCCTTTCCGGGGAGTTTGTATCAATATCCCACTACGGGTGTCGGGCTGATCGATTTTCTGCACGGGAATTTCGAGAATAACGGTTTGGCAGCCAAACTGCAAAGTGAATTCAGCAGTGACAATATGATTATCGATAACGCCTATATGGATTCAGCAACCGGAGAGTTGCTGCTGGAGACCCGGGAAAAGGAGGATGACAATGGGTAAATATATCGTCACTACCGGACAAAATATCTATGATGTGGCCCTCCATCTGACCGGCTCGATTGAAGGAATTATAGACCTTATGTTGAGCAATCCCACCCTTTCCCTGGAGGATACCTTACATAGCGGTGACGAGCTTTCCTATACGGACGGTTTTGTTATCAATGCGGAGGTGGTGGCGGAATACCGCCGTAACGGAATTGTCCCAGCAGGCGGGGAACGCGGGGTTTACCCCAAATACCCTTCAGGGCGTCAGCGCATGCAGTTGACGGTGGATACCCTTCGGCAGGATGTGGGGTTTATGATTTCGGGCAGCGGTACACTGGAAGTGGATTGGGGCGATAACTCCCTGCTGGAAAACATCGTGCTGTCCCCCGAGCCGCAGACCATCTATCACCGTTTCGACAGCGTAATCGGTATGGCACGGCAAATTCGCATATACGGGAATGAAGTTTCACTTCGCCTGTTCGATCCGGGTGCAGCCAAATTGCAGCGGCTGCTCGTGCAAGAACCGCTTGATTGCGAACAATTCTTCCTGTGTGAGAGCAATTTACCGTTGGATTTTATGCCTTTGTTGCGGGGGACTTACCGGATGCGGCTTTGTGGCACGAGTTGCGGGAGCTTGCTCCCCGTTGCCGAATGCCGGGAATTGATGTCGCTCGATCTGAGTGATGCGGACGTCAGCCGTACGGCATTGGATCTTTTTCTTATCCGATTGGTAACTCACCACTATGGGCGCTGGAATTGCGAGCTGACACTTCCTTTCAGCCCCTATGGAGAGTACCGTGAACCGCCCAGGGACCCGGGTGGAAACTATGTCATCGCTACCGGCATGGAGGCCGTGTGGTTGCTGACGCACGAGGAAAGCTGGAATGAGGGTGGCGACTGGATCGTTCACATCGGACAGGAGACTTACCGTTATTTATCAAAATAATCTAACCAGAAAATATGAGCCGAACACTGAATGCAATTTATAAGGAAGCGGTTGCGGAGCGTAACAAGCGACTGGAACTGACCGAATTTTCAAGCGACTCAAAGCTGTCGATCCTGAACGGTATCACCTGGGTGGTGGCTGCCGTGATTTACAGTTTTGAGACGATTCTGGATGTTTTTGCCTATGATATTTCGGAGACGATCAACAAACGCATCAACGGCACGCCGGACTATTATGCCCGTGCGTTACTCCAGTATCAGAAAGGAGACGAGCTGACTGTACGTGAAGACGGCCTGGCTTTCGGGTATGCCTCGGTGGATGAGAGCAAACAGATTATCACGCAGGTATCTTACGAAGAAAGTACCGACGACGTAAATCTGGACAGCAAGCTGGTGTTGAAAGTAGCTACCGGAGACAAGGGTAACCTTTCGGCAATACCCGCCGATGAACTGGTACAAATCCGTACTTATCTGAACCGGATTAAATTTGCGGGCACACGCATTGAAGTCACTTCGCTGCCGGGCGACGTGCTGGTTCCGCGTTTGTCGGTTTACTGGGACGGGGCTATTTCGGAAGCGGAAGTCTACGACAATATCGAGGCTTCCCTGAATGAGTATATGATGAACATCGATTTCAATGCGGGAATTTATGTATCGAAAGTCATGGCAGCCATCCGTTCGGCCGAACATGTCACGGATGTGTGGATTGACGAAGAGGCAACACCTGCCCAAGGGGTATTTCTGGCTTGCTATGACACTGACGGGGCATTGAAACCTTTGCAAAAAGTGTCCCGGGTACAGAACACCACTTCGGGATATTTGCGCCAGTCTTCCGGCAAAGATCAGGAAGAAGGCCTGCCTAATTTTCGTGAAGCCTTAAAACTGACTGTGGATGAATAAGCGTTATCATCTTCCAACGGATAAGCTGGTGAACCGCCTTATCCCGCACTATCTTCCGGGCCGGCGTTATATCCTGTTGCTGCAAAGTCTTTTGTGGCCTCTTCAAAGGCTAAATGACCGTTTTTGCGAGTGGGCCCGTGAACGCCAGACCGAGGCCCGTATGACCTCGCAGGTGCTTTGGTTCGAGTGGTGGCTGAATTACCGCTTCCGTCGTTATTTCGCTGACGGGACCGACAGCATTTATATTGCCGACAGCACCCCTTTGGGTGTGGATCTCTATCATGAAGGATCGGTTTCGGGCCGTCCCTTTACCGTCTGGTATGAGGGTGAACAGGTTGACGCGGAAGCCGAATCGGAAAAGCCACGTCCTTTTTACCTCTACAGCGAAGAAAAAGCGATCCGCAAGGTGAGTTTCATGGTGTGCGTTCCTACCATAACCATTCCTACCCAGGAATTTGTATATATGTTATCCTATGCGGTAAATACATACCGGACGGCGGGTAAGACCTACCTGATCCGGATTGACGGTGAAGAGATTAAACCTAATAAAACGAAATAGCCGTGAAAGAATTCATTGCGGAACCCGGCGGCCGTTATACCTACGCCGACGATATCATCAATCTTCAGGATATGGTGCTCGGCTTGAGCACCTTGTTTTCAGCATGCAGTAATTTCATCATTTCCGGTTGTGTGGCTTCGGGCACAGCGATTACTCCGGGATATGTATGGCTGAACGGTAAGGTACGCCGTTTTGAGGGCTGCAACGACGCTGTATATCCGTACTATATTTACGAAAAGAACAGCCATGAGACCGTAGCCTATGCCAACGAAGTAAACAAACGGGGACGTTGTTGTTATCTTGCCCTGGGCGGAACATCTGTTCCTGAAACTACCGATGCCGTCACGGGAGTGTATCCCCAGTTTATCGAAATCACCACAGATTATGCACCGAGGTTGTTGGACAAGTTTTTCGGGCGTTATGCTTTGATGACGGATAGCCCTTTCACCGGGCAGACCGTCCGGAAAGACTTGCTATTGACAGGCACGCTGACCGTGGAGAAAGGTATCGAGAGCAAGCATTCCTTTCTGATAGCTCCCGCGGGCAACAACTATGTGTTGCGTGGATATTTCCCCGAAGCCGGCATTGCCCGCATCGAAGTCACGAAGAACCCGGCCGGACCGGTAACGGCCCTGCAACTGAACAGCAGCAACGGCGAGATCAGCATTATCAGCAAAGGGATTGCCTGCGCCACGTTCTATGACCGGACGAGCCGTTTTCTGGACTTGAGTAGTACCACGGCCCGTCTGGGGAGCCTGTATGTGTCGGCCGACCAGTTCGGCAATACCGCTGCTACCGGCGATAAAGGCTCTGTACGCGTCAATTATACGGGGTATCAGCAAGGAGTAACTTATTACCGCAATTTCGAAGTTTACGACGGGAAAAAATGCGCTGTTCCGCTGTTGCAGACCGAGGGAGCCACTCGCAAGATAAATGTGGGCGGTTTGCTGTGTGTAGATGCCGGTTACGGTATCCGGCTGACAAACTCGGACCAGAGCGGGTCTTTGCAATGGCTGAATGCTGAGAGTACGGCCGTTGCCGGTGTCGGTTTTCTTGTCGATGGAGCCGCCGATCTGACCATTGAAAACACACTCGGGGGACTTGTCCTTACCGGAAAGACCTATGTGGATGTGAAAGGCGATTTGCGCATTGACGGTGCTTCGGTGGCTTTGACCTATGCCACCCAGAAATCGCTGGAAGAGGGATTGAAAAAGAAAGTGGATGCCGAAGCAGGCAAAGGACTTTCGACCAAGGATTTTACGGCGGAGCTCTGCGCCAAACTCGAAGGGATTAAAGACGGGGCTTTTGCCGGAGAAGATACAACCCAGAGTGAGGGTTATGCTTCGGTGGCACAAGTCTCGGCGGAACTAAAAAAGAAAGCCAATTTGTTGCTGGACGGTCTGGACGAAGGCCAGCGGCAGACAGCCGCCCAAAATCTTAACGTCTATTCAAAGAAAGACGCTGATGACCGTTTCGGCCGTCTGACGGAGTTATTCCAGGATTTCATCACTTATCTGGTGGGCCAGGGCAAAAGTTCAACCGAGGCGCAGCAGATCCTGCGGGAGAAATTGGGAGCTGCCGGAAGCCAGGAACTTGCCGACAATTATGTGCGCCGGGACGGGAAGCTGGGTGATCTGACACTTCCGAACGACGAAGCCCGGAAACTGGCTTGCAAGACATTGGGCGCAGCTTATGCCGCCGACTACGAACCCAAAATTGTGGATACCGGGTGGATGCAGATGTCCAACAGCGGTTCGGGTACCGATACCCGTGAACTGTTCGTGCGGCAGATCGGTAACATCGTGTGCATCCAGGGACGTATCAACACCGCGCGTCGTGACGGCAGCAACTGGGGCGGTGTAGTCGCCGTGATCCCGAATAAGATTTCCCCGCCCAAATACGGGGTACGATTGTCTGTCGCCGATTTCAATGACGACCACAAATACAACCGGGGCACCTCTTTTATGATCGATGCCAATTCCCGTAAGGTTCAGCTTTACGAGAGCGGCATGTATAACAATACTACGAATCTAAATTTCTCATACATGGTATAATATGAAAAAGTTAAACATCGAGCGTGACCTGGCAAGCCGGGCCGCTATTGCCGCAGCAGGACAGCGGCCTGCCGTGCAAGCAGAAGAACCGCAAGTCGAACCAGTAAAATCCGAATCCGATGGCACAAGCGAAGAAGTACCGGGGCACGAGGATCACCCGCAAGGCGGAAAAGAAGCCTCTAAGCCAGTCCGGAAAAGCCGGAAGGCCCCGGGGAACGTATAAGCGTTACCTTTTTGAGGAGACCAAGCTGGGGTTCTTTCTCAAATACGAGGTGCCGGAAGTGTACCAGCTTATCATGCAGTCGTTGCCTCCGGGCAAGCACCGTGCGCCTCCTCCTCCGTTGATCCGGGTAGTCTGTTCCGCCTCGAAGGACCCGTCATTGCGAAAACCGAAGTTCCAGCGTTATCTGGAACTTTATGAACGTGACGGTCTTTATTGCCGGCGGGCTACCCGGATGACACCGGAGAAGAAACCTTTTTATGACGAGATGCGGCGGCGCAAACTGGAAGCCTTTATCCGTCGTAACCGGAAACTCATTTCAGCTATCCGCCGGCGTATGATGGAGGATGCCTCCAAAGTGGATGTTTCACGTCTTTATCCGGTAGAGCGGTTACGCCTGCCCTGGCAACCGAAATGAAAAGGATACTCAAGACAATTATTGACTGTGTTTTATAAAGCATTTTATTACAGGTGTTTACAATGTTTTTTCACAAACAAATAAGCCTATATTTTGCCGGGTAATGAAATGCTTTTATTTTTGTGCACCTTCTCATTTTGCGAGACAGGAGCCTTTTTGTCAATTGAACCGTCCTTTTCCGGGCGGCGTGTAATGTAAGCGGTAACCCGGCTTCCCCGTCCGGCTTTCTTGCCCTTCATCAGATTCTAAATTGAAGATCAGCGGTGTATCCGAACCCGCCGGTCGTTTCTTTTCAGATTCTTCGGCAAGTATCATTTTATCACTTACAGCTTTATGCAAGAAGAAAATCTTGAAAGAGAAAACCAGCTTTCCGTCGAGGAGTTATTCCTTGCTTCCCAGGAAAGCTATGCCCAGGCACAGCAACGGGCGCAGGAAGAAAACAAAGCCTTTGCCCGCACGGAGTTTTTCCGTATGGATAAATTAGGCGTTTACCGTCTTCGCGTGCTGCCTCTCGCTCCCAATCCTGACGGCACAACAAGCCGTCCCGGTTATGAATTCCCCGTCCACCAGCTTTTGCTGGAACTTGAAAAACCCTCCTCGGGCGGGAAACCTTCCTATATGTATGTTACTGTCCCCCGTGCCACCGATGCCGGCTATCCGGTAGACCTGATCGACACCTACCGCCGTGCGGCGGTTGCCGAAGCCAAGGCCCAGGGAGACGAAAAGCTGGCCGAAAAAATCGGCGGCGGATCATTCGGCGGTGGCTTGAAGTACAGCTACGGCCATGCCATGTATATCATGGACCTTTCGGAACGCGCCAAAGGATTGCAGCTTCTCACCCTTTCACACAGCCAGTTTAAAGACCTCGACGAACGTAAATTCAAGCTCTGGCAAAAGAAACTGGCTAAAAATCCGACTTATCCCTGCCCGGTAAGTTCCGTTCAGGATGCCTATCCGGTTGAAATCGAGAAAAAGAAAAACGGTGGCAAGACCGAATACCTTATCAGCATCGACAACGAAGCCGATACCGACGTGCTTTCAAAAGAAGAATTGACAGCGCTGATGGGCGCTCCCCGCATCCCGGAAGTGATTTACCGTTATTCCCGCTATCAGGCGGAAGCGACGGTGGCTTTCCTCAAACAATGTGACGAACGTTATGGCATGGAGCTGATGGAGAGCGAAGAAATGAAGGAGGCCGTGGAAACGCTGATGACCGCACTTCCCAAGGAGGATACGAGTTCCTTCTCGTTCGACAAGCGCACCAAGGATAACAAGGAGAATCCGGCTGCCGGTGCCGCTACGCTGGATGACCTTTTCGACCGTTACGAAAGCCTGCAAGCCGAGGGACTGGGCGACCGTACCGAGCAAGGGCAGGAACTGCGGGGGCTTATCCGTGCCTATATCGAACAGGAAGGGCTCTCGATCCGCGTTACCCGCTCGACCTCGAACAAAGATCTGCTGGAGATGATCGAGGAAGCGATGCAGGCTCCCTCTCCGTTGAAGGCTCCGGGAGATGAACCGGAAGACGAAACGGCAGGTGAAGAGCCTCGCCGCCGTCGCAGATAATCAGACACATATAGTATTCACACAAAGGGAGGTACGGCTTCGGGCCGTGCTTTCCTTTCCCATCCTACATCTGTATGAAAAAGGAAGAAATCTATCCGTGTCTGTTGTTACTCAATGACATACACGTCTCAAAAGATAATATCCCGGAATTTATGTCCAACTGGCAGGAGGCGCTGGATGTCTGCCGCCGGATGAATATCCGGGACATCGCCCTGGGCGGCGACCTGTTTATGAGCCGTGCGGCACAAACGCTCGACACCTTGCTTGCCGTGCATGACGCTTTACTGTTGGCAGCCGAAAACGGTATACGTATCGTAATGATCAACGGCAACCACGACAAGGTAAACCAAGAATCCGTGCGGGGCTATTGCCACATTTTCGACCAGCACCCGAACGTGCTCGTGGGTGACGATCACATCTCACTGCCATGTCCTGACGGACAGCGTTTCGTGTTACACATGATCGCCTATTTCCCAGAGAACGGAAGTTTTTCCGAGAAACTGGACGAGGTGAAAAGCAAGGCGCTTGTCTCCGGTAAACTCAATTACCTGTATATTCACGAAGGGATCAACGGAGCTTTGGCACAACCTTCGGATAACGAGCTACCCGCCTCCGTTTTCGAGGAGTTCGACCGCGTATTTGTAGGTCATTACCACAACCGTACCATTATCCCCGGCACCCGTATCGAGTATATCGGCTCTTCCCGTCAGCACAACTTCGGTGAGGACGAGGAAAAAGGATACACAGTGCTTTACCCGGAGGGACGGCATGAGTTTGTGAAAAACCGGGTGAACACCCGTTACCGCACTATCGACGTGGTGGCAGAAAAGGCAGGGCTACACCTTGCCGACGAATTGGACGAGATCCGTGCGGAGGGCCGCTATAAAGTACGTGTCCGCATCCATGGCCGTACTTCCCAGTTACCGAATATCGACAAGCGTGCCCTTTTTGAAGCGGGTGCCTCCAAAGTGGAGCTGGTGGCCGAGGAGGTAGAGACGATGCCACTGCCCGAAGGGGATTTGCTGGAACGCTATGACCGGGAGAAAATCAGCGAGAGCTACCGGGAATTTTGTCGCCTGAAGACGATCGACGATCCGGAATACGGCTTAATGTATTTATCACAAATCGACGGAATACCATGTGGAAATTAGATCAAATCGAGGCGGTAAACCTTTGTGCTTTCCGCCAACTCAACTATACGTTGAAACAAGGGGTTACCACCCTGATTTTCGGAGATAACCGGGACAACGAATCGCAACGCTCGAACGGAAGCGGCAAATCGGCCCTAATCGAGGCTATCGCCGTCGGAATAACCGGTAGCCCGCTCCGAAAAGTGCGTGGCGAGGAAATTATCAATGATGGCGCCGGGGAATGTTATGTGCTTTTGCAGTTCTCCAATGACGCTGCTTCGGAAGTGTTTTGCATCGAACGCCGTATTCCCCGTAAAGGCGCTTCAACGGTTTGCTGCCGTATCCTCCGGGACGGTAAAACGGTAACGGGCAACGAGGCCGTACAGCCGTCCGTGGACGCATACAACCGCTATATCCTTGAAAAGCTGGGGATCACCCGGGAGGAGTTGTTCAACACCTTTATCCTTTCCAAGCACAAGTATCAGGATTTCCTGTCCGCTTCGGATACCCAGAAAAAAGAGATTATCAACCGTTTCAGCAACGGCGTGCTGGTAGACCGTGCCATCGAAAAGGTAGGTGAAGATATGGCTCCCCTGGAAAAGGAGTTGCAGGATGCAACGCTGGAGCTGGCCGGTATCGATGGGCGTATTGAAATGCTTACAGAGCAAATCGAACGTGAGGAATCCACCGCTGCCGAAAAAGCGCGTACCCGTGAAGAACGTATTGAAACGATGCAAGAAACCATTGGGCAGAAAAACGCTTTAATCCAGGAGAAGAACAGCCGCATCACGGTCTTGCAAGAACGTACGGCAACCCTGGAAGTAAGTGACGAGGCCCTGCAAACTTTGGAAGAGAGTGAAAAGCCGGTGGAAAAGTGCCTGGACGAGATACGAGGTCTTTTTGCCGGGCTTGCCGTTACCGGTCTGACCGACTGGAACGAGGTGGTAAAGCAAAAACGGGTACGGATTGCCGAGGCGGAAACAGAACTGGAACGGGCGAAGTCGGATTTATCGGAAGCGGATCAGGCCTTAAAACGACTTACAGGCGAATGTGAAAGCCTGCAAGAACGATATGCAGAGGTCCGTAAGAACAATAAAGAGAAAACCGGAGGTTACGAAAATCAAATCCGGGAACTGGAAGACCGGCTTACGGTCCTGAACGGTGATTTGCAAAGAATGCGTCAACGCCGCCGGGAATTGCTGACCGAGACCGAACACCTTAAAGGGCAACTTTCGGGTACTATCCGTTGTCCGGCCTGCAAGCATGAATTCCTGCTTGCCGATGAGGATTTGGACATCGCCGCCGCACGGGAGACTCTGGAGATAAAACAAGAACAGCTCCAGGATACCGATGCCGGTATTCTCCGCTGCACCAACGAAACGGCAGCCCTGGAAAAAGAACAGGACAAACTTCGGGAACAGAAACGCACGCTCACCAATGAGACCAATGCTGCCGCCGAAGCTCTTTCGCGCTGTGAAGAAACCGTACGTAGAGCCCATGACCGTTTCCGCAAAGCCGGACAACGGAAAGCGCATATCGAATCGGATATTGCGGCGTTGCGGAACGAGGTGGAGAGTGTGCGCCGGAAACTCTTTGACGAGGCATTCGCCCTGATCGACGATGCCTGCCGGTGCGTTGAACGTGAAATCCGCCAGACAAAGGAAGAAATCCGCTCGGCAGAAAGCGGGATCACCACACTGCGGGAAACCATACAGGAACTATCGGAAACTTCGGGTTCGGATACGCTTTGTACGTTAAAATCCTCACTCAAGCAATACCGCACCAAGTCGTCGGAAACGGCATCCCGAAAGGAGAAAACCGAACGACGTTTACAACGGATGCAGGAGCAGCAGGAACGTTTCGTGCAATTCAAATCTTATCTGGCCGGAACGAAAATCGAAGCCTTGAACCGTATCACCAACGAATTTTTAGAGAGTATCGGCTCCGATATCCGTATTCACCTGTCGGGCTTCACGGTACTTAAAACCGGCAAAATCCGGGAGAAAATCTCGGCGAGCCTGATCCGTGACGGAATTGATTGTGGCAGTTTCGGAAAATTCTCGCAGGGCGAGGCCGCCCGTGTTCATCTGGCTACGATCCTTGCCATGCAGCGGCTGGTGAACGGCGGTTGCGAGACGGACAAAGGGCTGGACCTGCTTGTCCTGGACGAGATACTGGACGCTATGGATGAAAGCGGACTTGCCAGCACTTTTACCGCCTTGAACCACTTAGGGATCACTTCACTGGTGGTTTCGCACGGAAACGTGGCTGAAGGGTATGAACACAAACTGGTAATCGTGAAGGAGAATGGAGAATCAAGAATCGGATAAGGTTACACGGGAACAAGTTTTAGGGCTGGATATTGCTACGCATACAGGCTATTACAGTGTGCGTGAGAGCGGAACCTGGAACTTTACTGAGAGCAAACGCCGCAATGGCAATAAGATGCACGGGGCGTTCCGGGTGATGCTTCTGGCGTTTATCCGCCGTTACGGCATCCGCCGGATCGTAGCCGAAGATGTGAGCGTGAACCGCCATTTCTACGACATGCGGCGGCTTGCCGAACTCCGGGGTATTCTGCTGGAGGTGTGTGACGAAATGGATTTACCCGAACCGGAATTTGTGAATCCCGCCACACTGAAAAAGTTTGCTACCGGGGACGGGCGTGCCGATAAGGCAGCCATGATCCGGGCGTGCCGGGAGAAATACCGTTATGAACCCGTGGATGACAATGCGGCGGATGCCTGTCATCTGTACCATTATTACCTTCGGAAATATCGCATTTAAGTAATTATGAAACAAAGCCATATAATTGACGCACATCGAGTTGCTGACAGATTGAGAATGAGTTTTCACTATCAATCCGTCAGCCTATGGAACAAAATAGTAAACCTCTTCCAGATGAAGAGTTAGCAGATATAGAGCGTCGTACCGAGCTTTTTAACCGGTATATTGTGCCGAACCGGAATTTAGTGTACCGGCTCTGCATCCGTTATTCTTTCCGTCAGGAAGATATTGCAGACAATTACAGCGATGTGCTGGTGAATTTCTTCAAGTACATCGCCACGTATGATCCCCAGCGCTGTATTCTTAACTGGATACATATCGTCACCAAGCGATTTGTCATGGAGGCAAACCGCCGTCGCAGCCACATGCCCGTTTCGGACAATGTGAGCGTCTTGTCCCTTGTCTCGTCGCTCACCGATGAGGATGAAGGGCACGGGAATGCTTTGGGTGTGGGTAACTACCGCGACTTTTATAACGATGACATCCTGGCTGCCCTGGACACGCTCAAACCGATATACCGGGAAGCACTGATTCTACAGCAAGCCGGGTACAAACTGGAAGAGATCGTCGAAATATCGCACCGCAACGGCAATTTGAAAAGCCGGAGCATGGACACTATGAAAAGCAGGATATTCCTGGCCAAACAGCAGATGCGCAAATTGATTACACCCGATGGAGAAAAACGAGAGGATACGAGTGACGATAGCGCTGTTTGAGGTTCTTGTGCGCCGGTTGCTGTCAGCCTCTTTCCGTTTTCCGGGCGGAGCTTCCGCCCGGCGTGTGGTGGGCGACTGTCTGAAAGCACTGCAAACGAACGGTGGCGGAGAACTTTCGGATGAACGTCTGACGGATTTCTGTATCTGTCAGGTGCATGCCATCAGCCGCTTCGATGGGGATTACCTGTCACGCCGCTGGTTTCCGTCGCATTCGTTCGGAGCCAAAGCCCGTGCCCGTTTTGGAGCATTGACACCCCAGCGGCGCTATCACGAGGACCGGTGGCTGGAAAGTGCCGGTCTTTCGCGGGCGTTGCTGCCGTCGCTGGTGCATGACCGCCGGGAGCATCCGTTGTGGCAGTTTCTGGACCCGGCTTACGAGGAAAATACCAAGAACCGTGTTGTAAACACCCCCGTGTGTTACTATGTGTGCGGTGTCTCGACCTTGTTGTGGAATCCCTTTTCAGCAGCCTGCCGCCGGTGCCTGCGTACGGAACGCTGCCGCAAGCGTACCGCCGTCCGCTACCCGGAGTTGTACCGTCTCAGGTGTGAAGAAAGCGAAAGGAGGACATGGAAATGAAAAATGAAACCGTCAATCCGTTGTCGGCGGAATTCCTGTACGAGTTGTATGCCGCCGTCCTGCGTTACGACACTCTGTGCGCAATCGTCGCCGAGAATATGCGGAAAGAATACCTGCCGGACAAGAGCTTCCAGAAAGTGCAGGAAGTGATTACGCATCACTACCGCACCTATAAGGTTCCGCCGACATACGCCACCTTGTCGCAGACTTTCCAGGGAGATTACGATGTGATCGAGCTGATCGGCACCTTTCAGGAATACGAGGAAGAGAATTCGAGCGTCGAAGCCCTGACGGATTTGCTGGAGGGCTACATCAAGGGAGTGCGGCTGCAAAAGGTTTATACCGAAGTGGGCAAACTCTATAATCAGAACCGTCCCGACAAGGCCGAAGAGGTATTGGCGGAATATGCCGGATGGCTTTCCTCGTTTACTCTCCGTACGAACGCATTCGTGGACGTGGCAAAGACGTTCCGGGAACGGTTCGAGCACAACCGCCGCCGGGAAGCCGAAGCGAGGGAAAGCCGCCTGCCGCAGGTGTGCCGTTTTTATATTCCCTACCTGGACGCACTAAACGCGGGACGGAACCTGCGGGGACAATTGACCTGTTTCCTGGCTTCGACGGGTGTCGGCAAATCACATCTGGCGAAATATATCGGTATCCGTGCGGATATCGACGACGGGCTGTATGTGTTGCACTACCAGCTCGAAGGATCGGAACAGGAAGCGCTGGACGCCTACAGCGGCGGCATGATCTCACGCAACGCCTATTATTTTGAGCAGGGCCGGATTTCAGACCGGGAATTCAAGCATTTTGAGGAACTGGTGATGAATTATGCCGGAAGTATCACAGTACGTTCTTTCCCCCGCTTCAACACCCGTATCTCGACACTGGACATCAAAAACGGCATTGCGGAGTACCGGAAGATCAACGGCCGTTCTCCGGACATCGTGATAATCGATTCGATGGACCTTTTGACCGACGCCTCGCGCCGGCAATGGGGAGCCGAATACGAACGGGCGAAGCGGATTGCTGTGGCGAATGATCTGAAAGACCTTGCTGCGGACGAAAACGTGTGGATGGTGGTGACCTATCAATCAACCATCGAGGACCGCGACTGGCTGAATAACGAGCGTAACTGCCTTACTGAGTACAACTGTTCGGAGGCAAAAGGTCTGGCACGCCCGTGCACGCATCTGATTTCACTGAACCAGTCATCGGCTGAACGGAAAGAAAACCTGATGCGGCTTCATGTGGCCAAAAGCCGGTTTTTCCGTAAGGGGGACACCATTAAGATTGCCACGAATTACGACGATGAAGTATTCTTTGACGCGGAACGCTCCTTAACCCTTCAACAGCACGACAATGAATCTCTCTAAAACGGAATATGATTTTCTGGTGGCGGAGCTGCGCATGGAACTGGGAGCCCGGACGGACGGTGGCGGAAAGAATCTGATCGCCCGTTGTCCGCTATGTGGGAAGGAAGGGAAATTCGGTGTGTACGTGGGGCCTGAGACCGCTCGCAAGAAGCCATTTATGGCGCATTGTTTTTCGTGCGGCTATTCGGCAACTACGCTTCCCCGGCTACTGGAAACACTGGGACGCATGGATCTGCTCCCGACGGAAACCGTCTCGCTTGCTTCTCCTTTGCCGAACCTGCTTTTCCCGCTGGAAGACGGTGCGGATGAAGTGGACGATGAACTGGGGATTGTCAGCCTGCCGGATTTCTGGCGGCGGGTGTTTACGCATTCTTACCTGCAAGGCCGTGGGTTCAGTTACGATGATTACGATTATTTCCCGGTGGGAAGCACGCGCGGGTTGAACCGCCGGTGGGATGACTACGTGATTTTTCCGATCCTCGATGCCGGGGACACGGTGGGTTACGTGGGACGGCATACCTGGCCCAAGGCGGAAATCGACGCTTACAACAGCCGGGCTAAACGCAACGGAAATTACAAGATTCTGCGGTTCCGCAATTCCGTGGAGAACGACTTCGTAAAATTGCTCTACAATTATGATGCGGTGGCCGAGGGCAAGACCGACACGGTAATCCTTACGGAAGGTATTTTCGACGTAGTGGCCCTCACCCGTAAACTGGAGTTATACGACAATCACCTGGTGGCCGCCGTGGCTACTTTCGGCAAGAAGATTTCCCGTACCCAGATTTATAAGCTCCAGATGAAAGGTGTACGCACGGTCATCATCGGTTACGACGGGGATGCCGTCGCAGCAATCAAAAAGACGGCAACGGAGCTTTCGTCCTATTTCGAGGTTTTCGTGGCCGATATACCCGATCCGGCAAAGGACTGGGAAGACTTATCACCGGAGGAGATATACAGCGTGTTTGCATACGGCCTCCGGACACCTATCGAATATCAACTTTCTAAAATACAACAGCAATGATGAAAGAGTTACAAGCATGGCTCGAAGCGAACCGTATCGCTTACCGGGCAATCGACCGTGAAGTGGTCGAAATAGAGAATTTCGGTAAACTGTTTCTGGCAGACCTGTCGGAGGTGTCATCTATTTTCCGGGGAACGGGCAGCGACGTGCAATTCAACCTGATGGAACGACCGGAAGTGTTGCTTTCGGAAGGGATCGAATACGTGGCTTTCCTGTTCGGGGACAACTGGTATTATTACGGACTGCGTGAGGGTTTCCGTTTCAATATCCTCAAATACATAGGACGGCGTGTACCGGGCAAAGTGCGAATACCTTATGTGAACTTAGGCATACATACGCCCTATGAATTGTTAAACGCCTCGGGTGACGTATCCTTGTGGGTGAAAAAAGCCCGTTGGCTGGGCCATACCGCTCTCGGTATCTGTGACCGGAACACGATGGGCGCGACACTCGCCCTGCAAAAAGAATGTGCCAAAGCCGGCTTGCGTCCTGTGTTCGGTTATTCCTGCACGCTGGCGCATGAGGGTGAAAAGGTTGATGTGAAGATTTACTGCCAGACCCAACGGGGATTACGGAACTTGCTGCGCATCCAGAAAGCCGTTATGGTAGACTCGGAAGACGCGACACTCGCTCTTCCCGACCTGCTCCGGTATAGTGACGGGAATGTCGTAGTACTGGGCCGCCTTTCGTCATATTGGATGGAGCAGAACCGGCATGTGGTGAAAGCCTTGCAGGAGGTGGCCGACAAGGTGTACTACCAGGTGGATCTTTCGGAGTATAAGGCCGAGCGTCTGGATGCCGAAGTATTGAAAGCCACGGCTCACTATTTCGACACTTTTTACGATGGAGAAACGGGAGAGTTCCGTGTCGAACCGGTGCTGATCCCGGAGAGCTACTACCCGGACAAGGACGAGGCCCGCACGAAAATCGTACTGAACAAGATAGCCAGCGGAGCCGCCCATGCACAAAGCGACGACCAGTATTTTAAAGATACGGACGAGCTCTATGAGCAGGTGTCGGGTTTATTCGACAGTGCCCGTTGGAATGTAGAGGAGCTTTTTGAACGGATGTGCCGCCATACGGTAGAGATTGCCGAGGGAGCTGTGGCCCGTTATCAGACGGAACGGAACTATATGCCGCGGTATGATATGACTTCTGAAGAAAAAGCCCGTTACACGGATGCTCACCGGATGTTTCTGGCGTTGCTGGAGGAGGGTTTCCGGCGACTTGTACCTAAAGGATGTGAAAAAGAATACCGCCAGCGGCTTGAAAAGGAGATTTATATTCTGGAATCGACGGATAATGTGGATTATATGCTGATCCAATACGATACGGTGAATTGGGCACGGCGTAACGGTATCCTCGTGGGTTGCGGACGTGGCTCTGCGGGTGGTTCGCTGGTGTTGTATCTGCTGGGAATTACGCTTATCGACCCAATCCAGTACGGGTTGTTGTTCGAACGGTTTCTGTTGCCCGAACGTGCGGGACTTTATCCTGACCGGGTGACTATGTTGTCGGATGAGGTGTTGTCGCAGGATTTTGTAAGGGTGTATTTCGAAGACGGGCGTAGGTTGTGTCTGGACCGGGATGCGATGTTGTTGGTGGATCGTGGCGGTAGTCGCCGGGAAGTGTATGCAGATCAACTCCGGGCGGATGACGATGTTATTTTTGACAACCGGAGTTTGTTGTTCTTACTTGATTCTTACTGCTTATGAAAATCCGGAAGATCGAGCCGAGGAGTACGGCAGAAGCAGTAGAGGTTGCAGATACTTTTGTAGGTGACGGTTATCGTCAGGGACTGGGCGGGCAGTTGCCGGACGTGGATATAGACTTCCAGAGTGACCGCCGTCAGGAAGTGAAAGAATATCTCGAACAACGCTACAATACAGAGGGGCGGCGTCAGGTGTTTTCTGCGGGGACACTCACGACCCTCAAAATGAAAGCGGTATTAAAAGATGTCTGCCGGGTCCACCGGGTGCCGGTAGGTGTGGTGAATTATATCACGGCGATTTTCGAGGATGACAATATGAGCTGGACGGATCTGTTCCGCCTGGCTGCGACCAACAAAAAGGTGCGGGATTTTATCCAGCGTTATCCACAGGTCATCGAGGATATACGACCGCTGATGGGCCAACCCCGTTCGGCTTCCGTGCACGCTTCGGCTATTATCATCACGCCCAAGCAGCAGGATGGCGAACCGATGGAGTGTTTCGACTATACGCCGATCCGGAAAACGGATGAACTGCTGATTTCCGAGCTGGACGGTTATTCGATTGACGAAGTGGGATTGCTGAAAAACGACTGTCTCGGCATCAAGGAGCTCTCCAAGATACAGGCCGTGCTGGATATCTGCAACCGGGAATACGAAGCCGGGCTTACTTTCGAGGGGCTTGTGCGCAGCCGTCTGGATGATGAAAAGACTTATCGTCTGTTGAGTGAAGGTTATACCCAGAATATCTTTCAGTTTGCTTCCCGTGGTATGACCCGTTTCTTGCAGGATATGCGTCCCGAACGTATCGATGACCTGATTGCTGCCAATGCGCTCTATCGTCCTGCGACGCTTGAATCGGGCTCGGCGGAAAAATTCCTGCTCGGACGCCGTGGTGAGGTGGCACCGGTTTATCTGTGGGGCACGCATGAAGCATTGAAAGAAACTTATGCTACCCTGGTTTATCAGGAGAGTCTTGCTCAAATGGCCCGTGAGGTGGGCGGTTTTTCGCTGGCGGAGGGCGTGCGGTTGCTGAAACTGATCTCGAAGAAGAAAATTTCGGAAATCCATGCCCTGAAAGAGAAATTCATGTCGGGGGCAGCAGCCAAGGGTTGTCCCCGTGAAGACGCTACCCGCATCTGGGAGATGATCGAGGCCGGTGGCGGCTATCTGTTCAACAAATGTATCAGTGGAAATGAAATCATTTACCGCCCGCATGGGGGCCGCTGGCAACCTACGATAGCGGAAATGTACCGCATCCGTAATGACCGGGAATACGCCCGCCGGTCAGGTCATCTGAACCTGCATTTCAAATATATCCGCCAAGGTTACGGCATCGCCTTTTCGCTCGATGAAGAGAAAATGCTGGTGAAAAACCGTATCATGGATATTCGTTATGCCGGTGTCCGTCCCGTGTACCGCATTACACTGGAAAACGGAATGAGGCTGGAGGTCACGGCCAATCATACGCATCCCACGCCCCGGGGCAAGTTGCGCACGGATGAACTGGTTGCCGGAGAAGACCGTCTTTACGTCAATGCAGGCTATAGTCAGCGCAATACGACGTACCGCTTTACGGACAAGGGGTCGGTCAATGATCTGCGTTATCATTCCAACGCACAGATAGCCCGGTTCCGGCTCAATTCCCGTCCGGGAAGAATGGGTTTCCTGCCTCGTCCGAACAGCGAATATGTCAAGCTGAAACATTACCGGGAGCATTTGATGGCGGATCATTGCGAGTGGTGCGGCGCAACAGGCGGACGGCTTGAGATACACCACAAGGACGGCTGTCACGGGTATTGTGGAAGGAAGTACGAAAACCTGGTCACCCTTTGTGTTTCCTGCCACAAAAAAGAACATTACCGTATGGGACGTACGAAGATGGGAGAAGCCGGACTGGCGACTGACATCAGTATTGTCCGGCAGGTGGAATGTATCGGCGAGGAAGCGGTGTATGACGTGGAAATGGAAGCACCGTACCATACTTTCGTTACGGACGGCGGCGTGGTTACCTGCAACAGCCATGCTACGGCCTATGCTGTGACCAGTTATGTCGGGGCCTATCTGAAAGCGAATTATCCGACGGCTTTTTACACGGTGGCGTTGCAATGGGCTGACGATAAGGAGATACCGTTGCTGATGTCGGAAATGGAATTGTGTTCCGATGCCCGGATCGTACCGCCGGAGATCAACACCTCCCGGCAAGAGTTCTTTACCAATTACCAGACGAATGAGATTTTCTGGTCGTTGTCACGGATCAAGCAGTTAGGTGCCAAAGCGGTGGCCTATATCGTGGAAGAACGCACGAAAAACGGCCCTTACGAGTCGGTAGAGCATTTCATTCACCGGATTTTCAAATACAAACTCAAGAAATACGCCTACTGGGACGATCCGGATGATACCGAGGAAGCGGTGCGGGTTCCAGTGAATGCCCGGCATGTGCGGAACATGATCCTGGCTGGTTGCTTTGATAAGGTTGCCGGCATTGATGCAGTGAGTGGTCGTTACGGTTTGCTGGAGACTGCGGCCCGGGAACTGGGTTTCAGCCTTTCGGAACAGGAGTTTCCACCGGAAAAGGTGATCAAGCATTATTTCTGGAGCCAGCAGCAGGTGTCCGTCAGCGGTATCGGATCGATTGATTACCGGCGCATCTTTGAAGGCTCGGAAGCCCGTGCGGCATTTAAGGGCAAAGCCTCTTACCTGAGTTTGCGAGAAGTGCTCGATCCGGAAAGTGACGGCCGGCGTGCGGCTGTCTGCGCTACGGTGACGGACTTGGTGGAAGCCTCTTATAAGGATAAGACTACCGGAGAGCGGAAGAGATTCGTGAAACTCACCCTACAACAAAATAACGATGTGGCCGAACTGGTGTGCTGGAATGATTTCTATGCCGCTCATCACGACCAGATTGCATCTCTCAAAGACCGTATCGTGATTGTTTCGGCCATGGTCCGTTACAGTGACTACAACGGCGGTAATTCTTTACAAAGCTACAAATCATCTATCCTTTTTATTGTATGAAACCGATTTTTAAACCAACCATTATCGCCCTTGTCGGCAATTCCGGCACCGGCAAGACACATCTCTCCAATTTTCTGAAGCAACGCCTGGGAATACCGGTCATTGTTTCCTATACCACCCGTCCCCGGCGGGAAAATGAAAAGGACGGACGGGATTATTATTTCATCCGGGAAGAACAGATTCCTCCGCTTCAGCAGATGCTGACCTATACCCAGTATGGCGGATGTGAATATTTTGCCCGGCTGGACCAGGTTCCCCGTATGGGCCGGTGTGTGTATGTACTGGATGAGAGAGGGCTGTTGAGCCTGAAAGAGAAATACAAGGAGCGTTTTGATATTGTCTCGGTGCTGGTACGCAGTACACCCGAAACCTTGCAGACGCGAGGTATCCCTGCGGGGCGTATCTCCCGGGACACGGAACGTTTGGGGCTACCCGACAGTTTTTATGATGTCGTGATAGAAAATAACGGGTCGCTGGCCGATTTTGAAGAGCGTGCCTTGCATATCATCAATCAATTCGGATAATATGGGAGCACCGAAAACAGAACAAGGAATATATACGGCGCTGGTGCTCGATTTCGAGACCGGCGGATTGGATTGTACCCGGTGTGCTTGCACCCAGATTGCATTGCAGGCTGTCAGGCTCGACACCTGGGAGGTGTTGGGACGGTATGCGAATTATATCGCGCCTTACGAGAAACAGGCGTTAGGCGGAGCACCCAAACGCAAGGTGCTTAAAACCCGGCGGGAACTGGAGCAGGAAGATGAACGTGAACTGATGGACTATGAGGCCGTGGCACTAAGTTATACGAACATTACAATGGATTTGCTGCGTTCACGCGGTGTGGATTTGCATCAGGTCGCTTCGGAAGTGATTGACTTTGCCAGGAAGCATACGTTGAGCAAGGGTGCCCGTTTCAAGCCGATTCTGATCGGTCAGAATATCCCGTTCGATATAGGGTTCTTACAGCAGATGATGGCTTATGCCGATTTGCAGAAGGAGTTTTCTCAGGTTTTTTCCGGGACGACCGATTTCTACGGCAATTTCCAGCCCCACTATCTGGATACGATTGATCTGGCCCGTTTGTGTCTGGCCGCTGATCCGTCGGTCAGTTCCTATAAGTTGGAATTGATTGCCGAACGCCTGGGGATCGAACTGGACGATGCCCACGATGCAGATGCAGATGTTACAGCTACCCGCCAGGTGGCAGCATTATGCAGCCATAGGTTGAGACAGGAAGGTGGGGGTGGCACGATGTTGCAACGTACTCCCAAGACGAGGGATCATTTTAAGATATAAACGAATAACGATGAATGATGGACGAAATAGAAAATAAAGAAACAGTGGAACGGGTGACGTTCCGTGCAGAGGACCGCATGACTTACGGCGTGCTGAATTATGACGGCAATGAGCTAATGGCTGCTATTACGGGGTATGACCTGAATGTGGTTTTCAATATGCGGCTGATCAATAGCCTGGCGGATGCGGAGGCTTGTGCCAACGCACTGGCGGATGTGTTTTATCAGACGCTGATGGAGCAGTTGATTGCACGGAAAGCGAATTTTATTCACCCGCCGAAGGAGTAATCGGCTATTCTTTAGTGAAGAATCACCGGCCCGGAGTTTCTGCTTCGGGCTTTTTTGGTAAAGGGCGGCGGGATTCCGGTGAATAGGATATGATTGCCCCGCTCCCATGTGTGAAAACAGAGATGTATGAAGAAGAAAGAAATTGTAAAGAGTGCCGATCAGGAGATGCCGGGCTTGATACCGCTGGCAGAGAAGGAACTGACGGAGGAGGAAGCTAAGTTTTGTGAGCTGTATGTGGGCGGTGGAACCGGGTTTGCCGGAGACCACCGGAAATGTTATGAAGAGGTGTACGGCCAGGAGAAGAATGTTGCCATTGCGAGTCGTCTTTTGTTGGGTCGCCCTCATATATCCGCCCGTATCCGGGAGTTGATCGATAGTGTGGAGTTTGAGACGGAGACTATTGCCGTGCGTTTGCAGGTGGCGGAAACGCTGAAAGCTGTGATGGCGGAAACTTCTACTTCGGATTATACGGATCGTTTCGGTGTACCCCTCTCTCCCGCGCCTCTCCGGGCGGTTGCTGTGAATGCCGCCAAGGCTTTGATGGAGCTTTATCCGATTAAGTGTTCGCAGGAGACGAAGTTACGGATTGACGGTGGCGAGGGCGGTGTGGTGTTTAATGTGATTGTGCCGCAGGCGACGACGCATGAACCGGAGTAAGCCTAAACGGCGTATGAGCCGGAAGAGTAAGGAGCGGATGATTTATATAGCTGTTATCCTGCTGTTACTGCTTTACGGGTTGCTGAAGGATTCGGAGGCAGCCGCCCGGCTTCTGGAGGCTGTTACGAATGCTTTTTCAATTTTAATTCAGAATCCATAATGACACAAATGAGAAATTTTATCCTGGAAAATATTCGTACTATTATCGTTGTGTTTTCGTTCGTGATTACGCTGTATGTGCAGCATGTGGCGAATACGGAACATATCAACGAACTTACCCGTCGCTGTAATGCACTCGAAGTAAAGGTGAAGGATCAGTATGAGCGAATCGATGCCATTAAGCTGGATAAAGCTGTGTTCGAAGCTACGATGACGCAGTTTTCGACTATCCAGGCGGATATACGGGAAATGCGGGAGGATATTAAGGAGTTACTCAAGACGGCAGGCAAATGAGAAAGCAAGCATTGGTGATTTTCGGGCTATTGTTTCCCGTAGTAGTTTTTGCACAAGAGAACCGGTTTGAGGCGGCTGTGGCCTGTATCAAACGGTATGAGGGGATGCACGATGAACGCCATTATCCTTATGTAGGTTATGGGCACAAATTGTTGACGGGAGAAAGTTTTCCGGTGATGACGGAGGAGCGTGCGGATTCGTTGCTCCGTGCCGATTTACAGCAGAAGTGCCGGGTGTTCCGCCGATTCGGGCAGGATTCGCTGCTACTGGGAGTATTGGCTTTCAATGTGGGAGAATATCGTTTATTGGGTTATGGCAAGCGACCGAAAAGCCGGCTGATCCGGAAGCTGGAATCCGGGAACCGGAATATTTACGAAGAGTATGTTGCTTTCTGCCATTATAAAGGGAAGGCTGTAGCTTCAATCCGACAACGGCGGGAAGAAGAGTATGAATTGTTGTATATGAAATCAGAATAATCATGTTTGAACGTAACACGAAAGTAAGAATAGTGGCATCTTCGAAGCTGACGGAGATGATGCTGGAAGAACTGGCTGGTAAGACCGGAGTAGTAACCGAGAATCTGGCTGGCGACGGTCGTCGCAGTAAAGGGTATATGGTGTTCCTGAATGAGGCTTTTCAGGAGGAATACGAGTGGTTTATTCCGGTTGAGTCGGTACGTCATGCGTAGGAGTATCCTTTATCCGGGAATCGCTGTTTTGTTGCTGTGTGCGGGCATAGCTTTTCTCTGGCAGCAAAACGGGCGGTTGCGTACCGAGCGAAACCGCTATTGCGGGAATGCGGAGGCATTGCTTACGGATATGAAGCGGTGGCAGGTGGACTCGGTGACGATGGCTGTGGATGTGAAGTCGCTCCGGCTGACTGTGGACGAGTATAAACGGTTTCGGGCAGAGGATGCGGAACAAATTAAGCGGCTGGGCGTGAAAATCCGGAATCTGGAAGCTGCCGCCCGGCATGAGATTGAGGTGAACGCCCCCATTAATGCCGCAGTACGGGATACGATGGTAGTGCGTGATACCGTACCGGTTTTACGGCAAAAAGTGGAGATGATTACGCCACATATCCGGTTGACTGGGCTGATTGAGCATGAACGGCTGAAAGGAGAAATCCGGGTTCCGGTGACGTTGCATCAGGCAGTGTGGGTTGAATATAGGGGCTGGTGGTTCTGGAAACGGGTGAAGGCAGTGCATCAGACGATTTGGAGCGATAATCCTTATGTGGAGATCGGGTATTCGGAGTATGTAAAAATACAGAAATAGTAGCTAACGAAAGAGCAGTCTATTATATGATTGTAAAGCCTTTGAAAAATGAATATTTGAAACGGTCTCAGTAAAAGATCAATTTAAACCATTAACAGGACGGTCTTAATGTAAGACAGTTCTGTTTTTTTGTGCCTTGTTTCGGAGAATAAACAATGTATTTCAACGTATTTGCAACCAAAATCAGTCGTAAAACACACAAAAAGTAATTTTGGTAAATATTCAAGTAAGTTAGGTACAAACCGGCTTTCAGGCATTCCCTACTTTTGCAACATGATTAATATGAATCAAATAGTGGTTTAGAAATATGATACAGCGTGTGAGTTTTATGACTGATAAAGAACGGCAAAATTTGTTGGACTACTTGTTTACGGAGAAATGTTCTTGCGTTATCCGTCAAGCTAATGAGATTCGTGTTTTCCATGAACGCGGGGTAAAGGACCTGTATAGGCTTTTGAGAGAGGAACCCGACTTCCTGAAAGATTCTTTCATTGCAGATAAAGTGGTAGGTAAAGCCGCTGCGGCATTGATGATTCTGGGAGGAGTGAAAGAGGTGTTTGCGGATGTGATAAGTGAGCAAGGCTATAAACTTCTGAGTGAATCTCCTATACATACGGAATACACACGTATGGTTCCACATATCATTAACCGTTCTCAAACAGACTGGTGTCCGCTCGAAAAACGTTGTACGGCTGCTTTAACGGCTGAGGCATGCCTGCCGATTATAGATGATTTTTTCACGAATTTATCCTAATAGAATATGAATAAAATAGGGAATATTCTGCTGATAGCAATTGAAGCATTGGGGTTGACTGCATACAGCCAAACTCCTACTGAAGATTTAATCCGCGCCGCTGTCGAGCGTCAGATTACTATATATCCAAACTCTACTCTGCGTGATATTTATAAGAATTTTTTTCAGGACCGTTTCGGTCCGGGACATATTATTACGGATACTGCTGCTGCAACACGTTACCTGAGTCTGGAATTAGCTTCATGTGATTCGTTTCAAGGTCCCGCTTATGAATTAACGGGCTATGAAGGTCGTTTTTATAGGGTGAATCTTTCTGTGATTAAAAATGGCACTATTTCTTACGACCGGTTTTTCGACGCATTTATCCGCAGTACCCATGAACTTGAACCGGTATCGCCGGATAAATGGAGAAAAGAGTGGAAGAAGATAGACGATGTTATAAAATCGATGAACCTTTCTATCGAAAATGAAAATGAAGATCGCCTGGAGATCGATGATTTACTGAAAGATGGTGAGTTTATTATGCACCATAGCAATCGGTTTAACGAGCTTTACAAGCCCCATTATCGAATTATTGAAAGAAAAATTTTCGAACAGGAAATTCTGCCTAATCTGAATAATAACAAATAAATACTTTTTGAATGATGAAATTTAATTCTGCATGTATCTCCGTTTTACTCCTCTGCTCGGGGGCAGTAAATGCACAAGTGAAAACGGACAGTTTGACACAAAGAAGTTATACCATCGGAGAGGTGGTAGTTACCGGTACTCGCAGTGAAACAGATGTGCGGCATTTGTCGCAGACCGTTTCGGTAGTAAACCGTGATAAAATAGAACAAGTGATGCAACCTTCCCTGCTACCGGTTCTGACAGAGCAGGTTCCGGGTTTGTTTACTACTGCCCGGGGAGTAATGGGCTATGGCGTATCAGGCGGTGCGGCCGGAGGTATTTCTTTACGTGGATTAAGCGGAGGTAATGCACGTCTGATGGTTCTGATTGACGGGCATCCGCAATATGCCGGCATCTTCGGGCATCCGATTGCCGATGCCTACCAGACGTTATTGGCTGAACGGGTTGAGGTGTTGCGTGGTCCGGCATCGGTACTTTACGGTTCCAATGCAATGGGCGGCGTAATCAATATCGTCACCCGGAAAATGCAGGAAGACGGTATCCGCACCAATCTACACACCGGTTATGGCTCCTATAATACCCTGGAAACCGAACTGACGAATCGTATCCGCCAGGGGCGTTTCTCGTCGGTTATCAGCGGGTCGTACAACCGCACTGACGGTCATCGTTCCAATATGGGATTCGAACAGTATGGCGGTTATGCCAAAGTGGGCTATGATGTGACCGATAACTGGAATGTTCATGCGGATGTGAATGTAACCCATTTCAACGCGTCTTATCCGGGTCCTGTATCCGCCCCGTTGCTGGAAGGCGACCAGCGCATCACGCGCGGCATGACTTCGTTTGCCGTGGAGAATAAGTATGAAAAGAGTTCCGGTGCCTTGAGCTTTTTTTATAACTGGGGCAAGCATTGGATTAATGACGGATATACGCCCGGTGCAGGCGAGGGTCCGCAAGATGACCGTTTCAATTCGCTGGATAACATGATGGGGCTTTCGTGGTATCAGAGCGCACAGTTCTTCAAAGGGAACCGCCTGACGGTGGGTTTCGACTGGTTTCGCTATGGAGGCGAAGCGTGGAGCCAGTATGTTAGCGGCGAGAATGCCGGAACGCGTGCCGACCTGGTGGATAAGCATGAAGATGAGGTGGCAGGATATGTGGACTTCCGGCAAGATGTCGGTTCGTGGCTTACACTGAATGCCGGCATGCGCATCGACCATCATTCACGGGTAGGCACAGAATGGGTTCCGCAGGCTGGTCTTGCGTTTCACCTGCCTCATGCCATGGAGTTGAAGGCATCCGCTACCAAAGGTTTCCGCTATCCCATTCTTCGGGAAATGTATATGTTTCCTCCCCAGAATCCGAACCTCAAACCTGAATCCATGTGGAATTATGAGTTGGCCTTTTCGCAGCGACTGCTCGACGGACGCCTTACTTACGGTCTGAACCTTTTCTATATCGACGGAAAGAATCTGATTATGACTCTTCGCAATCCCAGTGGCAGCGGACGGTTGAATCAGAACTCAGGAGAGATAGACAATATGGGCGCAGAAATGCAAGTCGTCTACCGCATCAACCCTATATGGTCGGTAGATGGCAACTACAGCTTCCTGCACATGGACAATCCTGTCATCGCCGCTCCTGAACATAAACTTTACGCCGGAGCCAATTTTTCGAAAGGCCGGTGGAATGTCTCAACCGGATTGCAGTACGTGGCAGGACTTTATACGCAAGTCGAAACCAATGGAAACGGCACAGACGTACAAGAGGACTTTGTGTTATGGAACTTGCGTGCTTCGTTCCAGGCATCGAAATGGCTTGCTCTCTGGGCACGCGGCGAAAACCTTCTGGCGCAGAAATACGAAATCAATGCCGGATATCCGATGCCCCGGGCAACGGTTATGGCAGGAATAAATATGCACTTTTAAATTCGATAGTATGATGGAAACAAGTTCTGTAAAACTTTATTCGCTGGAGTATAATCAGGCGAAAACTTATCTGGTAATTGCTTTGTTCGTGGCCGGCAATCTTATTTTGCCTCAATTGTGCCACCTGGTTCCGCAGGGAGGCATACGATGGCTGCCTATTTACTTTTTCACACTGATCGGGGCATATAAGTACGGTTGGCGTGTGGGGTTACTGACCGCTCTCGCTTCGCCTTTATTGAATTCTTTGCTGACAGGGATGCCTGCCGCCGGACTTCTTCCGGGCATTGTGCTGAAATCGGTTTTATTGGCAGGAGCGGCAGGCTTTGCCTCTGCCCGTTTTCGCGAGGTTTCGGTTTTATTGCTTGCTGCGGTCGTACTCTTTTATCAGGTAGCGGGCACTCTTGGAGAATGGGCAATGACCGGTTCTTGGTATGCAGCGATACAGGATTTCCGTATCGGTGTGCCGGGTATGCTGGTGCAGGTGTTTGGCGGTTGGGCGGTTATCCGCTATTTAATCAGAAGATGACAGAATGAAGAATTTAGGATTCGGATGTATGCGGTTGCCACTGACCGAACCGGGCAATTATAAGGCAGTGGACATGCCGCAGATGAAACGTATGGTCGATACGTTTCTCGAACGCGGGTTTACTTATTTCGATACGGCTTATATGTATCATGAGTATATAAGCGAATGTGCGGTGCGCGAAGCCCTGGTTAAACGCCATGCCCGCAACAGTTTCACACTGGCAACGAAATTGCCGACAATGATGTTGTCAAAACCGGCTGATAAAGAACGAATATTTAATGAGCAACTTGAGAAATGCGGTGTAACGTATTTCGATTACTATTTGCTTCACAATTTGAATACGTCCAATTATAAGACAGCCGAATTATTTGATTGTTTTACTTTTATCAGCAATAAAAAAGCAGAGGGAAAAATCAGACATATCGGTTTTTCTTTTCATGACAAGGCGGACTTGTTGGACGAGATACTGACAGCACATCCCGAAACGGAATTTGTACAATTGCAGCTCAACTATCTGGATTGGGAAAATGAAAGTATTCAATCGGGAAAATGTTATGAGGTTGCGCGAAAGCATGGAAAGCAGGTGGTAGTGATGGAACCTGTGAAGGGAGGAGCTCTTGCGTGTGTACCCACTGAAGCGGAACAGTTGTTTCGTCAGTTGCATCCTGAATGGTCCGTCGCTTCGTGGGCAGTCCGTTTTGCTGCAAGCCTGGACGGAGTGATGATGGTTTTGAGTGGTATGAGTTCATTGGAACAACTGGTGGACAATACGTCTTATATGCAGGATTTCGAACCGCTTACTGAAAAAGAACACAGCATGATTACCGAAGCGGTAAAAATCATCCATCGTTCGATAGCCATTCCTTGCACCGCATGTCGGTATTGTACGGCCGGTTGTCCGAAGCAGATTGCCATCCCTGAATATTTTGCCCTTTATAATGCTGAAAAGCAATCCGTCAATCAGGAAGTTTCGGTTCAGCAGGCATATTATGACAATTATTCTGCGATTTATGGCAAAGCCTCGGAATGTATCGCTTGTCGTAAGTGCGAGAAAATCTGTCCGCAGCATCTGCCCGTTACAGATTATCTGAAGCAGGTGGCTGCGGAGTTTGAATCATAGTTTTAATTCTATAAAAACAGCGTAAAAATGAAAAAGATGTTTATGATGATGATGCCGATCGTATGTTTTGCGGCAGTGGCTTACGGTCAGACCAAAAACAGTAAAAGTGAGGCAAAGAAAGACACTCCTGCCAAGGTGTATTTCATCAAGGAAATCAATTCGGAAAACCTGATGAAGGTTTATGAGGCTCTGGGCCGTAAGGCAACAGGGAAAAATGTAGCCGTGAAGCTCTCTACAGGCGAACCCGGTAATAATAATTACCTGAATCCCGCTCTTATCAAAGATTTGGTGCAGGGTGTCAACGGAACCATTATCGAATGCAACACGGCTTACGGCGGAGGACGCGCCAGCACGGAAAGTCATCTGAAAGCCGCCGCAGACCACGGATTTACGACGATTGCCAAGGTTGACATCATGGACGCAGACGGCGAAACTTCCCTTCCGGTGAAAGGCGGCAAGCATCTGAAAGAAGATTTTGTCGGGAAGAACTATCTGAATTATGACTTCACAGTGGTTTTATCCCACTTTAAGGGACACCCGATGGGCGGTTTCGGAGGAGCGATCAAAAATATCTCTATCGGCATCGCTTCTTCGCAAGGCAAAGCGTGGATACATTCAGCGGGGAAGAGTAAGAGTCAGGCGGATGTCTGGAATAACCTTCCTCCACAGAATGATTTCCTGGAATCAATGGCAGAGGCAGCTAAGGCAATCACCGATCATTGCGGGGATAAGATCCTATATATCAGTGTAGCCAATAACCTTTCAGTGGATTGTGATTGCGTGGCCACTCCCGAAGATCCGAAGATGGGCGACATCGGTATTCTGGCCTCACTCGACCCGGTAGCACTCGATCGGGCTTGTGTCGATTTGGTCCGTGCCTCGAAAGACCACGGGAAGATTCACCTGATTGAACGCATCGATTCGCGCAACGGAATGCACACGCTGGATCATGCGGAACAACTCAGCATGGGGAGCCAGAAATATGAGTTGGTTACACTGGAATAATATGCAAAATCCTATAAGTAAGTGCAATTTCATTCGAGCGAAATGAGTAACGAAAATAATATAACCAGACGCGAGGCTCTCAAGAAGATGGGAGTTGTGGCGGCCGGTGCAGCATTGAGCGCCAGCGGCCTTACTGCTGCCAATCATCTGAAAAGCAATAGAAAAATGAAGGTACTGGCAATCAATGGAAGTTCACGAAAAGGTGGGAATACGGCAGATATGCTGAATCTGGTCCTGGCAGAATTGGAAAAGGAAGGTTATGAAACGGAACATGTTCAATTGGCCGGCCATGTCATCAATCCCTGCAAGGCATGTTTCGCCTGTGCAGGCAATGGGAATTGTGTGTTTGGCGAGGATCTCTTTCAGGAGCTTTATACTAAAATGAAGCAAGCGGATGCTATCATACTCGGTTCCCCGACCTATTCGGCAGACGTTTCATCGGTGTTGAAGGCCGTAATTGAAAGAGCGAGTGTCGTAACCGATACCAATCCGGGATTGTTCCGGCACAAAGTGGCAGGAGCCGTTGCGGTTGCCCGGCGTGCCGGAGCTATGAACGTGATTGATACGATGAATCATTTCTTCCTCAATAAAGAGATGTATCTGGCAGGTTCCACCTATTGGAATATTGCTTACGGCCGTTTGCCCGGCGAGGCGATGAATGATGAAGAAGGTGTTGCCAACATGAAGAATCTGGGTCAGAATATAGCTTGGCTGTTGAATCGGCTGAAGTAGGATGACAAGGTAATTATACTTTAGAAAACAAATAATCCCGGTGCTTTTGATACACCGGGATTATTTGTTTATACCCTTTAGGCAGATTAGTTGGCCTGCCGGTATTGGGTGGGGGTAATGCCTTCGTACTTCTTGAAGAAGCGCACGAAATGCTGCGGATACTGGAATCCCAACGCATAGGCAACCTGTGTAACTGTTTTATCGGGATTGAGCAGGTCTTCTTTCGCTGCCTGGAGCATTTTCAACTGGATGTATTCTTTGGCGGATTTCCCGGTTTCCTTTTTGACCAGATCACCGAAATAATTGGGTGAAAGGCATATTTTATCTGCAAAGTATTTAACGGAGGGTACGCCGTCGGTAGCGGCCAATTCTGCATCAAGATAATTGTCTATCAGTTTTTCGAATTTAGCCAGCACATTCAGATTCAAATCCTGCCGCGTAATAAACTGGCGTTCGTAGAAGCGCATGCAATAGTCCAGAAGTAATTCGATATTGGTACATATCAAGCCCTTGGTATGCTTGTCGATAGCGTGTTGCAATTCCGTGCGGATTATCGCGAGGCAGTTGTGGATGACAGCCCGTTCATCTGCGGAAAGATGAAGTGCCTCGTTGGCTTCGTAGGAGAAGAAGGTGTATTTTTTGATTTTCTGCCCCAGGGATGTACCTCTGATAAAATCGGGATGAAACAGCAGTCCGACAGATTTGGGAAGTGCTCCTTCAATCCGGGTATAGCCTACGGTTTGTCCCGGAGCAATGCTGACAACGGTTTTGTCGTCGTAATCGTAGCTGGTCTTCCCGTAATTCATGGTGCATCCTTTGGTTTCTTTCAGGAAGATTGCATAGAAACCTGCGGTCATCCGGTATTGACCCATGCTTTCAGGTTTGTCGAAATCGACAATATTTACCAATGGATGGCGGGTCTCGAAGCCGAACAGTTGGTCGTACTGTTCAATGGTGTCTATTTTCAGAATCTCGTCCATATTATTTTTTGTTATAAAGTTATATGATAAATCTTAGATTATCAGCCGTTATTGACTTTTTTTATAAAAATCCCCTGTATGTAGGGTTCATGTGTACAAGCCGTTACCTTAATGCGGCATCTGCATGAATGCCCCCTTCCGGTTTCATTTTGTTTCACAGTACAAATAAAGGTGTTTTTCCAATAGGTTGCTCCCGCAAGACATCAGAAACAGTAAACGAGGTAAATATTCCCGTAATTTTGGTAATACGGCTGTTTTTCAACCACATACCTGTGTGGCAAAATCAGTAATCGAGGTAAATATGTCCTTAATTTCGGTACATAGTCCCTTTTCTTTATGCCGTACTTTTGTCGTGTAGAAAGCGATAACATGAATGCTGAATGGCTTTCCGTATGTGAGCGGATTTTATAAGTAACAATTTAAATAAATGAAAAATGAAACGAATCTTATTTTTAGCGATTATGGCAATTACAGCTTTTACGGCATCCTGTAACGGACAATCCCGTAACGCAGGCGCTTCGTCTTCAAAACCTAAAAAGGTGGTGATTATTTCTTCAAGTCCCAGCAAGGGAGGTAACTCCGACTTGCTGTGCGACGAGTTTCTACGGGGAGCCCGGGAAGCAGGGCATGAGGCGGAAAAAATCTTCCTGAACGATCTGGATATCCGGTTCCTTAAAATCAAGGACGATTACAATGACCGCAACCTGGGTATCAATGACGATGCTCCGATGGTCGTGGAAAAGATGATACAGGCTGATGTGATTGTCATGGCCACGCCCATTTACAACGACAATATGTGCGGCCAGATGAAAACGATGCTGGACCGTGTGTTTGAAAGGGAACGCGAGGTGAAGAACAAGGAGTTCTATTTCATCATGACGGCAGGCGGGTCCAATTTTGACTGTGCGCTTCTGGGTTTCCGCAATTTCATCCGTTATCTGCCCGGCTCGAAAGAAAAAGGCGTGATCCGGGGAGCCGGCATACATCTGAAAGGCAGTGTAAAAGGTAAGCCGGTGATGAAGGAAGCATACGAAACAGGGAAAAATATATAATCATTAAAAGCGAAAAGTATTGAAGGTATTATTAAATGAATATAGTTATGAATAAAACAATTATCGTTCTCCTGCTGATTTGGACAGCAACTATCGGAACTGCCGATGCTATGACAGGAAACAAACAGAAAAATGAAAGAAATATGGAAAAATTAGAATTAACAACAGTATGGGATAAAACATTTCCCCAAAGTGAAAAGGTAGATCACAGCAAAGTGACTTTCGTCAATCGTTACGGCATTACGCTTGCAGCGGATATGTATATGCCCAAAAATGCAAGCGGTAAATTGCCTGCCATTGCTGTCTGCGGGCCATTCGGAGCTGTCAAGGAACAGGCTGCCGGAATTTATGCCCAGACGATGGCGGAACGCGGTTTTCTGACCCTTGCTTTCGACCCCTCCTATACCGGAGAGAGCGGCGGACAACCGCGTTATGTCGTATCGCCCGACATCAATACCGAGGATTTCTCGGCTGCCGTTGACTTCCTTGCCACCAGCGATAAAGTCGATGCCGAGCGGATTGGTATTATCGGCATCTGCGGCTGGGGCGGACTGGCTATCAATGCCGCAGCCGCCGACCCGCGTATCAAAGCGACTGTCGCCTCTACGATGTACGATATGAGCCGCGTAAATGCCAACGGCTATTTCGATGCGGATGATAGTGCCGAAGCACGCAATATACTCCGCAAATCGCTTGCCGCACAGCGCACCGAGGATTATCGTAACGGCTTCCAGAAACCGGGTGGCGGTGTCCCCGATGTGTTGCCGGCCGATGCCCCGCAGTTTCTCAAGGATTACTACGATTATTACAAGACCAAGCGCGGCTATCACGAACGCTCGCTCAACTCCAATCAGGGAAGAAACGCAACTACCCCCATACCGTTCATCAATTTCCCGCTCATGAGCCGCGCGGACGAAATCGAAAGTGCCGTACTCATCATTCACGGCGAAAAGGCACACTCCCGCTACTTCGGCGAAGATGCGTTCAAGAAACTGACGGGCGACAACAAGGAACTGATGATTATTCCCGGCGCAAGTCATACGGACCTTTACGACAATTTAGCCCTAATCCCGTTCGACCGAGTGGAGGCTTTTTTCAAGGAGAATCTGAAATAAAATAATAGATAACAAACAAGTAAAAAGACAATTATGAAACGAATCTTATTTCCCTTAGTAATGCTCGCCCTCACGTTTGTAGTGGCGAAAGCACAGGATAATCAACGTGTACCTGCCAAAGGTTTTGCCGTCGATTCGGCGGAGGGGCATTTTCATCCTTATGAATTTACGCGCCATGCAGTGGGTGACAATGACATTCTGATTGAAATACAATATGCCGGTATCTGTCATAGCGACCTGCATGCAGCCTGGAACGAACATACGGCACATGGGATTCAAGGCGTTTACCCGATGGTTCCGGGACATGAGATAGCCGGACGCGTGGTAAAGGTGGGCAAGAACGTAACGAAATTCAAAGCTGGCGACCATGCCGGCGTGGGCTGTATGGTGAATGCCTGCGGACATTGTACGTACTGCAATATGGACAAAGAGCAGTTTTGCGAAAACGGTACGACATTCACTTACAACAGCATCGACCGTTACCATGACAACGAACCTGCCATGGGTGGTTATTCTAACAATATCGTAGTGAGCGAGGATTTTGCCATCCGCATTCCCGAAGGAGCCGATATGAAACGCGTTGCCCCTCTGCTCTGTGCCGGAGTCACTACTTGGTCGCCGATTCATTTCAGCCGGGTTAAGAAGGGTGACAAGGCAGGCGTAGCCGGCTATGGCGGCTTGGGACACATGGCGGTACAGTATCTTGTAAACCTCGGAGCCGATGTAACGGTGTTCGACATTACCGAAGAGAAACGCGCCGATGCCATCCGCATGGGAGCTTCCCGGTATGTGAACGTGAACAATACCGGGGAACTGAAAGGATTGAACAATACGTTCGATTTTATCATCAGTACTATTCCTGCCAATTACAATCCCTTGCTGTACGCCCGGATGCTGAAAATGGAAAGTGGTGAAATGGCCGTTGTGGGATTGCCTGAAGCTGCCAATATCAATGTGTCGGATATGATTATGGGAGGAGCGGCACACCGCAAAGTGTACGGTTCGTTAATCGGGGGCATCAAGGAGACGCAGGAGATGCTTGATTACTCCATTGCACACAATATCTATCCGGAAGTGGAAATTATACCGGCGGATGCTGCGGCAATCGATAAAGCATACCGCAACGTGCAGGACGGAAAGGTGAAGTTCCGCTATGTGATTGATATGAGTACGCTGAAATAAGCAGTCTAATTTCATAAAAGTGTAGTTATCGTATGCGTAATAGAAAGGTAAAAACGAGTTCCGGACATCTGCTGGTGTTCATCCTGACATTGGGTGTCTTCGGTATCATTAACACCGAAATGGGTGTGGTGGGGATTATTCCGCAGATAGCAGAAACGTTTGGGGTGACGATTCCCCAAGCAGGCTGGACAGTAAGTGTGTTTGCACTTATTGTCGCCCTGTCGGCACCGGTAATGCCCTTGTTGCTTTCGGGCGTGAACCGCCGTACGGTCATGCTGCTGTCGTTGGGACTTTTTACATTATGCAACCTGGTTTCGGTGGTAACGGACAGTTTTGCCATTTTGCTTGTAGCCCGTGCCCTGCCGGCTTTCCTGCATCCGGTTTACGTATCGATGGCTTTTACGGTAGCCGCACAGTCGGTCGGTAAAGAGGATGCGCCCAAGGCGGTGTCTAAAATTTTTGTCGGTGTCTCGGCAGGCATGGTATTGGGCGTTCCGGTTACCAGCTTTATTGCCACACATGCCTCGTTTATGGCCGCCATGTCGTTTTTTGCCGTGGTAAACGCATTGGTGTTGGTGGCTACTGTTGTTTGTGTGCCGTCGATGCCTGTTACGGAAAGGTTTTCGTATGGTGAGCAGTTAAGCGTTCTGAAAAAGCCGGTTGTCTGGTATTCAGTGATTGCCTTTACGCTGATTAACGGCGCCATGTTCGGATTCTTCAGCTTTATGTCCGATTTCCTCAATACGGTCACAGGATTGTCTTTCAACACGGTGAGTGTCCTGCTGCTGGTGTATGGAGGAGCGAATATTATAGGGAATGTGTTGGCAGGAAAGATTTTCACCCGACACAAGCAACGGTATATGCTTGTTACACCGCTGGTGATGCTGGGCGGCTACGCATTGCTTTTCGCTACCGGCACATGGAGCGTGGCTGCCGCTTTGCTGATTCTCATTCTGGGCATACTGGCAGGCTTTATCAACATTGTCGGACAATATATGATTTCGAATGCCGCCGTTGAAGCTCCCGATTTTGCCAACGGTCTGTTCCTGACAGCCGCCAATTTGGGCACGACGGTGGGGACAGCGATTTGCGGCACATTCATCACGGCAGCCGGAACCCGTTACTCGCTGATGGGTACGCTGCTGTTTCTTGCGGCAAGCCTGCTTTTCGTGGCGGCTCGCCGGCAGATTACCCGTAAACAAAGAATTGAATAATAACTTAAAAACAGTAGAATCATGAAAAAGTGGTTAATTCCTATGATACTGATGTCGGGGATAGTCCTGACGGCAAACGCCTGTTCTCCAAGCGATGACCCCGTAAATACGGAAAATCCGTCTCCGGAACCGGAGCCAAATCCGGAACCGAATCCCGATCCCGACCCTGATAATCCCGACCCGCAACCCGGCGGTAACGGTCGCAGCCTGGTAGTCTATTTCTCCTGCACGAATACGACGAAAGGCATTGCCGATCAGATTGCCGCCATTACGGGCAGCCGGACGCACCGGATAGAACCGGCAGTGGCCTATACTTCCGCCGATTTGGATTACAACAATTCTTCCTCCCGTGCCAACCGCGAGCAGAACGACCCTTCGGCACGCCCGGCAATCGGCAATACCTTGGAGGGTTTGTCGGATTACGATGTCCTGTTCCTCGGCTATCCTATCTGGTGGGGAAAAGCTCCGAAAATCATTTCCACTTTCCTGGAGAGCTACGACTTGTCGGGGAAGACCGTTGTTCCTTTCTGCACGTCGCATTCCAGCGGAATCGGGTCGAGCGACACCGACCTGCACGCTCTGGCATCGCAGGCGGTGTGGAAACCGGGCAAACGTTTCGGTGGCAATGAAACGAGGGAAGCTGTCCGGGCATGGATTGAAAGCCTGGGCCTGAATCTGAATGAAAGCAATGTCGGCAGGTTCAATCTGTCGGCAGGTGAAAACGGCAAGGCTCCCACGGTGAGGCTGAGTAGCGGCTACGATATGCCTGTATTGGGACTGGGAACGTACAGCCTGCACGGGGATGTATGCGTCCGCAGCGTGAAAGCTGCTTTGGCAAGCGGTTTCCGCAAGTTCGATACCGCCTCTGTGTATGGTAATGAGGAAGAGGTAGGGCAAGGCGTGCGTGAATCGGGTGTGCCGCGTGAGGAAATTTTTGTGGCGACGAAGCTCTATCCCAATGAATATGCGAATGCGGAGGCGGCTATCGAAGAATGCCTGCGAAAGCTGAATATCGGGTATATCGACCTGATGCTTCTGCATCATCCGGGAACGAATGACGTGGCCGCCTATAAGGCGATGGAGCGGGCAGTGGCACAGGGCAAAATCCGTTCGCTCGGCCTCTCGAATTATTACGTCAGGGAGATGCGGGAGTTTTTGCCGCAGGTGAGCATTAAGCCTGTCTTGGTGCAGAATGAGATACATCCTTATTATCAGGAAAACGATGTCATTCCGTATATGCACCAAGAGGGGATTGTGGTGGAAGCATGGTATCCGTTCGGGGGAAGGGGGCATACGGCTGCGATGTTTGCCGACAAGACAATCAGCCGGATTGCGCAGGCGCACGGCAAGTCGCCGGCTCAGGTGATTTTAAGATGGGACTTGCAGAAAGGCGTGGTGGTGATTCCCGGTTCGAGCAATCCCGACCATATCCGGGAGAATATCTCCATTTTCGACTTTGCCTTGACGGATGCGGAGATGGCGGAAATCAATGCCCTCGACCGGAACGAGAAACACGATTGGTATTGAATCTCCCCAAACTTTTAAAAATAGAGACAATGAAACAAGTTACTTTATCCAACGATAAACAGGTGTGTGTCCTCGGGCAGGGCACCTGGAACATGGGGCGAAACCCTCTGAAGAGAAAGGAGGAAGCGGCAGCCCTGCTTACAGGCATAGAGCTGGGTATGACGATGATCGATACCGCCGAAATGTATGGAAACGAAGAGTTTATCGGCAGGACTGTCAAGGGGATGCGCGACAAGGTATTTCTTGTCAGCAAGGTGCATCCGGAAAATGCAGACCATTCCGGTACAATCCGGGCGTGCGAGAACAGTCTGCGGAGATTGAATACGGATTACCTCGACCTCTATCTGCTGCATTGGAAGAGCCATTATCCTCTGTGGGAAACGGTGGATGCCATGAACGAACTGCAACGGAGCGGTAAAATCGGTTTGTGGGGAGTGAGCAATTTCGACTTGCCGGATATGGAAGAAATGGATGCGCTGCCGGGCGGAACAGCCTGCGACGCCAATCAGGTGCTTTACAACCTTCAGGAGCGTGGTGTGGAATATGACCTGATTCCGTGGGCGCAGCAATACGAAATGTCGGTAATCGCTTACTCGCCTATCGGGGAAGGCCGATTATTGAAACATCCCGTCCTGCAAAAGATTGCCGCGAAACACGAGGCGACGGCAGCGCAAATCGCATTAGCCTGGACCGTCCGGCAACCGGGGGTAATGGCAATCCCGAAAGCGGCGACCGCCAGCCATGTGCAGGATAATTTCAAGAGCTTGTCGATTCAACTCGATGCGGAGGATTTAAAGGAGTTAGACAGGGCATTTCCGCCTCCTGCCCGTAAAATTCCGCTTGCGGGATGGTAAGGCGGAGGATAAAAAGAAAAGAGTACAATCATGCCAGTAATCACAATTGAATCGACAAAATTGTCAAAGGAGCAAAAGGCTGAATTAGTTCAGGAAATGACTGAAACAGCAGCCCGTGTTATGAATTTACCGGAAGCGGCTTTTTATGTGTACATAAAAGAAAGTGAACCGGAGAATATTGGAGTGGGAGGAAAACTATTATCGGAAAAATAGCAGGACTCCATAGAAAAATGAACTTTAAAATTTAATCAGTATGCGAATATGTATTTTTATGATTGCATTATTATCTTTTCCATTCTATTCGTGCGGTTCTGCGGATAACAACGGAACGGACAAGCCACATAATCTGCCGCAAGAGAATTTGAATGAGAACCTCGACCCAAACGCAGTCTTTCCGCACCATGACCCGTTAGGCAAAGGCGTAGGCGTTTGTCCGGGACGTGTGGTCTGGACGTGGGATCGCAAATCGGTTGAATGGGATGGCGCCGGTTATTGGTGGAAACCGGACCATTTCGACGAGGCTTCAATCCAGAAACTCACGGATGACGGTATTGCCCGGCTTGCCAATGCTTCTGATACCAAATCCGGTTGGCAGGCGTTGTTTGCCTACAACAATACGACACGCGGTCGCAACGGCAGTTATCAGCCCGGACAGAAAATCGCCATCAAAGCGAATATCAACGGGGCAGCGGAGTACGATGATGATCCGCATGGGTTGTCAAAAGACAGCTATACCAATCCCGTTGTGCTTAAATGCCTGTTGGTTTCCCTTATTAAAGAGGCAGGCGTGGCTCCCAGGGATATTACTGTTTACGATGTGACACGTATTTTCCCGGATTATATGAAGCAGTTGTGTCCGCAGGGAGTAAAGTTTGTAGACCGTACCAACGGGCAGCCGGATAACCATGCACCGGTCGTCTGGTCGGCCCACCGGAGCGGCGTAACGAACCTTTTGCCGACGTGTGTCACCGAAGCAGATTACCTGATTAACCTTGCGAACCTTAAAGGGCATAATTACGGCGTGACGCTCTGTGCGAAGAATCATTTCGGCTCGTTTATAAACGACTACCGGATGCGTGCACCGCAGCAGGCCGGGCTGCATGGAAATCTCACCCAACGGAGGATGAATGTTTACTCGGTGTTGGTGGATCTGATGGGGAACTACCAACTCGGAGCGAAGACCATGCTGTATATGTTTGATGCGCTGATTTGTCCTTCGGAAAATACGGTTGCGATAGCGCCGCGCAACTCCATCTGGCAGCAACCTCCTTTCAACGGCGATTATACGTGCAGTTTGTTTTTTTCGCAGGACCCGGTAGCGATTGACGGTGTAGGTTCTGATTTTCTGATGAACGAGCCGACCTGTACCTCCCTGAACAGCGCTTTGCGAAACAATGCAACGGTAGAAAATTACCTGCATGAAGCAGCCTTGGTGGGCAGTTCTCCTTCGCATACGGTTTATCGCAACGGAAACGGTGAGGTGCTGACCAATCTTGGGGTGCACGAACATTGGAATAATGTGCAGGAGAAGAAGTACAGCCGGAATTTCGGCAAGCCCGAAGGCATTGAATTAATTCTGGTAGATAATAATTAACGCTTGAAGCATGATGGTGAATATCGCAAAAGTAACTGTAGACCCTTCGAAAGTCGAAGAATACAAATTGATTTTAAAAGAAGAGATGGAAACATCCTTGCGTTTGGAAGCAGATGTGTATGTGCTGTATGCCGTTTCAGACAATGCACATCCCAATGAGTTCACAATCCTTGAAGTCTACAAAGATCAGGAGGCCTATGACCGTCACTGCCGGATGCCTCAAATGCAGAAATATTTTGCAGAGACCAAAGGGATTGTACAAAAACTTGAAATCAGCGAGGTAACTCCTGTCATTCCGGGAATCCGGATGAAATAATCCGGCTGACTATCGACCATAAAAAACATACTAACTTTCAGATATATAAGAACATGAAAAATACTATAATCGCATGTTGTACGATGCTTATAACTTTTGCCGGTTGCCAACAGCCGGAAGCAATCAGTGAATCACCATTCACGACAGTTGAAAACATGAACGGCCCTACACTGGGTTACTCCCGTAATTCCGGTGTCACTATACTGGAAATAGACGGATTGAAATTCAAGGATTTAAACCGTAACGGCAGTCTTGATAAATATGAAGATTGGCGCCTGTCCACAGAGATGCGGGCAACGGACCTCGCTTCCAAAATGTCTATCGAACAGATAGCCGGGCTGATGCTTTACAGTCCTCAACAATCGCTTCCGGCACTCCCTATGGGCGGTGGCCCGGCAGAAGGAACCTATAACGGCAAGAATTTTAGTGAAAGCGAAGCAAAGAGCTGGGAACTTACAGACCAGCAAAAGATATTTTTAGGCACTAACAATGTACGGCACGTACTGCTTGGCGCCATTGAGAGTCCTGCTGCGGCAGCACACTGGAATAATGAAATTCAAAGTTTTACTGAAAGAATTGGCTTGGGCATTCCATGCAATACAAGTTCGGACCCGCGCCATGCAGCGACAGGCAATTCAGAGTTTAATTCCGGCAGCGGAGGAGCCATTTCCCTGTGGCCCGACGGTTTGGGACTGGCTGCCACATTTGACCCGGATGTGATTAAACGGTTCGGTGAAGTAGCTTCCCGTGAATACCGGGCAATGGGTATAACCACCGCCCTTTCGCCCCAAATTGATTTGGGAACAGAACCCCGTTGGTTCCGTATCTTTATGACTTTCGGAGAAAGTCCGGAATTGACGACCGACCTGGCAAGAGCTTACATAGACGGTTTCCAGACCTCTGAAGATGAAGCGGAAATAAAAGACGGTTGGGGATTTCATAGCGTAAATGCGATGTCCAAGCACTGGCCGGGCGGAGGAACGGTAGAAGCGGGCCGGGATGCGCATTGGGCATTCGGCAAATTCGGCGTCTATCCGGGCAAGAATTTCGATAACCAGCTTAAACCTTTTGTAGAAGGGGCATTCCGATTGAACGGCAAGACAGGACAAACGGCAGCCATCATGCCCTATTATACGATAAGTTACAATCAGGCACAGGACGGAACGAATTACGGCAATAATTTCAGCAAATATATCATATCCGATTTGTTACGTGGAAAGTATGGTTTCGACGGCGTGGTATGTACGGACTGGATGGTTACTGCTGACGAAGGGAAAAGACCGGGAGATTTCTGGGGGAAACCTTGGGGAGTTGAGAACAAGACAGAAGCGGAACGCCATTATATTGCATTGATGATCGGCGTCGACCAGTTTGGCGGAAACAGTGAAGTCGCTCCCTTGCTCGAAGCCTATCGCATGGGCCTCAAGGAACATGGCGAAGCATTTATGCGCAAGCGTATGGAACAATCGGCAGTACGCCTGCTACGAAGCATTTTCCGTGTAGGACTATTTGAGAATCCCTATCTCGATCCGCAGGAAAGCAGCCGGATTGTGGGCAATCCGGAGTTTATGCAGGCCGGATATGATGCACAGTTGAAATCGATTGTTATGCTGAAAAATAAGAATAACACTCTCCCTGTCAAGGAAAAGAAGACGGTATATATTCCCAAGAATTATATTCCCGCCGTTAGAGACTGGTATCATCACTGGTCGGATGCCAAACTGGAATATACGGTGAATATGGAGTTGATGAAAAGATATTATAATGTGACAGAGAATCCTTCTGAAGCCGATTTCGCAATCGTATTCGTAAACAGCCCTTATGTGGATAATGATGGTGGCGGTTATGATTTGACAGACCGTGAAAACGGTGGGAACGGATATGTGCCTATCTCCCTGCAATATGGTCCTTACACGGCGGCAAGTGCCCGTGAGCACAGTATAGCTGCCGGAGATCCAGTGTCGGACCCGGAGATAACAAATCGCAGTTATAAAGGGAAAAGTGTCACCGCCAGCAATGTGACCGATTTGCATACGATTATGACGACCCGTAAACAGATGGGCAACAAGCCGGTGGTGGTTATCGTTAACGTTTTTCGCCCCTTGGTATTCAAGGAGTTTGAGCCTTATGCCGATGCTATTCTTTTGCGTTTTAATATCAACGAGCAACCTGCTATGGATGTGATTTCGGGCAAATACGAACCCAGCGGCCTTTTACCTCTGCAAATGCCTGCCGATATGGAGACCGTGGAACGGCAGAATGAAGATGTTCCCTTTGATATGGTCTGTTACAAGGATGAAGCGGGTAACACGTATGACTTCGGTTTTGGTTTGAACTGGAATGGAGTAATAAGGGATAAGCGTACAGAAAAATACATCCATAAGTAAAGAAAGATTATATGAAAAATCTCCAATATTATCTGATAGTTTTGTTCGCATTATCTGTAAACGGAACTATCCAAGCCCAGTCTGTGCCTGCCGATAGCATTCCTTCCAAGGAAGAAAAGAACCGTAATGTCATGTTGAATGCCGCCGATGCTTCAAAGCCGAGGGAGGTATCCATCGGACTTCCCAGTTCAGTGGGTGGAACCGATATTTTTGAGGACGGATTGCCGGTTGTTTATTATTTCTGGCCGCACATGCCCCACAGAAGCTGGCGAGGAGGAGTCGCTTACGAGAAAGTGGGTCTGGCGAAATTGAGTGAAACGGCGATTACAAGCGGGAATGTGGGTTATTCCATTAATAGTTTAAGCCGTCTCGGTGGTGCGGAGACAGCCGGTTTTTTGAATTATACAGCCAATCACTTCGGCCTGCAACGTATAGACATGAACCTTTCGGGTGCCATCACCCCGGAATGGACTTATAGCGGAAGTGTATTCCAGAATTTCGATCCCGGGAATGTCCGTTTGCCTTTTATGGAGTTGACGGACCGCACGCAGGTTTATAAGGCAGCTTTGACGCGTCTGTTTGCCAACGGAAGAGGCAAATTGTCATTTCTTTATAAATATGCGCACAGCAATATACTGACAGACGGGACAGGACCATTTTATTATCAGCAGGATGGTAGCGTAAAGCCTTCGGGGGATTTCAGAATGGGTCGGGATTCTTATCTGCCGGCGGACGGACGGTTGGATTATATGGATGTCAGAACCGGCCGGATAGTCAGCAGCAATATCCGTGACTTGAATCTGAACAAGTCGAATGACGCAGGAATATTATTGGATTACCATTTCAATGATTACACCCGTTTGAATATGAGTTTCAAATATTCGCACGCAAATTCGGATTATACCAATCTATCGTTGTCGGGCATTGATGCCGTGGAAGAGGCCGGCGGATATACTTTGTCGGACGGCACCCCCTTTGCCGGAGATGTTCAGAACCGCTATATACTTCTATATCGCGGACATATTAAGGATTATCTGTTTACTTCCGAACTTACCCGTCGTAACGGTAATAGCGAATTCAGGTTCGGATTGAATCAATGGTATGATAATGTGGAGCTTGCCACGTCCTCGGTGAATATGGCTCATGAGGTTACCGTAAACCCGAAACGTTTGGCTTACAACGGAAACGAGTTTTGGGGATTCAACACCGGGGCTGAATATTATAAAGGAAAGGAAAATAAACTGGCTTTATATTATACCCATGAATGGATGCCTTCTTCTGTTTTCAATCTTTATTACGGACTTCGGCTGGAGTATTATCATATAAGTGGGAACGCTTTGTTGAACCCAACAGGAGAAGATACGTATAACAATCGGACAGAGGATTTCAGTATGGCAAAAGAAGGGGTACGCCTGACGCCTTTCCGCCACAACTGGATGAATCCGATAGCTACCGTTTCGGCTAATTATAAATTGACACGCCATTTTGGTCTGAATGCCGAGTATTTGTTTAACCGCCAACGTCCACGCTTAGAAAATTTCGGTGGTCAGGATTATCCGTCTTTGGACCCTGTGGACGTACATTTGGGAAGAGCCGGAATTTATTTTCAGAATAAATGGTTGAATGTTGTTTCTGCCCTGTCATATATTCGTAAAACGAATTTCATGTCACGCGTACAGTTTACACGTCCCATCAACGGGGTGAGTGAAACGCAAACCAGGGCTATCATGTACGATATAGCCACATTAGGTTGGACTACAGATGCAGTGGTTTCTCCTTTTAAGGGTTTTAACCTGCATTTATTGGCAACCTGGCAAAAGCCCGGGTATAAGAATTTTATTACTCATTTACAATTCAGTGACGGGACAGAACAAACCTACGATTTCAGCAACCGGATTGTGACAGGCGTATCTGAATTATTGTTTGAAATCGATCCTTCTTATGAAATCAATGACTGGCGTTTTTGGCTGAGTTTCCGCTATTTCAGCAAACAGTATATGAACAAACCCAATACGCTGTTTTTCAAAGGAAGATGGGAGAATTTCGGGGGCGTAAGTTATAAGGTGAATAAGTATTTAGCACTAAATCTGAATGTTATCAACTTCCTGAACCAGACAGGAGCGCAAGGCAATATTACCGCTGCCGACTTGGTGGAAGACGCAAGCCTATACGATAATTATCTGATGTCGGGTACTGCTATCCGTCCTTTTACAGTGGAGTTTGGCGTAAATATTTCCTTTTAATCTGACCTATTTCGTAATGCCTCTAACCCAAAGTGTATGAATCAGTAAAAACGGTAAATATACCCTTATTTATGGTATAAGGGTGACGGGTGAAGACACTTAATTTTGCACCATACAATTAATTTAAAAACAGAAAATAAAGATGATTACAAAAATGAATTTCAATTTCTTTAATCCTACCCGTATTTTGTTCGGCGTAGGCATGTTGAATCAGTTGCACTCGCAAGCTCTTCCCGGCAAGAAGGCTCTGCTTCTGATTTCTAACGGCAAGTCAACCCGGCTGAACGGTTCGTTGGACCGCACCCGTGAACAACTGGAAAAAGCTGGTGTGGAGTATGCCCTCTTTGACAAGATCATGGAGAATCCCTACAAGAGTGTTATCATGGAAGGAGCGGCGTTTGCCCGGGAGAATAGCTGCGATTTTATTGTGGCACTGGGCGGCGGAGCCGTGCTCGATGCGTCTATAGCCATAGCTGCCATGGCTACCAATCCCGGCGACTTATGGGATTACGTGTACGGCGGTACGGGAAAATGCCAGCCGCTTCAACATCCCGGTTTGCCCATCGTGACGATTACCACCACGGCAGGCACAGGTTCGGAGGTAAACTGCTGGGGAGTTATTTCCAATGCGGATACGAACGAGAAAATCGGCTTCGGAGCCGTAGAACTGAATCCGGTGCTGGCTATCGTCGACCCGGAACTGATGACGACCATACCTCCCCGATATACCGCCTTCCAGGGATTCGACGCCTTGTTTCATAATACGGAAGTGATGATCAGCAACGGCGTGAATATCCTGAGCGAAACGATAGCCCTTTCTTCCATCGAAAATATCGCCCGATACCTGCCTCGTGCAGTAAAGGATGGCAACGACCTGGAAGCCCGTGAACACGTAGCTTACGGCAGCACGATGGCCGGTATCGCCATGCAGCTTACCAGCACTACCGCCAAACACTCGATGGAGCATTCGATGAGCGCTTATCATCACAATTTGCCGCATGGAGCCGGGTTAATCATGATTTCCAAGGCTTTTTACGAGTTCTTTATTGAACGCCATGCTTGTGACGAACAGTTCGTCAAGATGGCAAAGGCGATGGGAATAGCCGATGCCAACAAACCGGAAGATTTCATCACGGCATTGGTGAAGCTACAGGAGGACTGTGGCGTAGCCGACCTGAAGATGAGCGACTACGGATTCAAACCGGAAGAATCGATGACCCTCGCCAAAGGCGCCCGTTCCATGCAAGGGGGGCTGTTCGCAGCCAATCCCTGCGAGATGACGGATGAAGATTGTGCCGGAATCTTCGACAAGTCTTATCGTTAATGCCTTTTTACAAATAGAAATATGTACAGGCAAGCCGTCCTCTTATTCCAAATGAGAAACGGCTTGCCTTTTATCTAAAAAATCACTATATGCTAAAGATTATTAGAGTTACCATAGCCGGCCTTTTCTTTGCGTGCATCACCGCTTTGTTCCTCGATTTTACGGGGACGCTTCATGCGTGGTTGGGGTGGATGGCAAAGATACAGTTTCTGCCGGCCATACTTGCCTTGAATGTCGGGGTTATCCTCTTTTTAGTCGTGCTCACCTTGTTGTTGGGGCGTGTTTACTGTTCGGTTATCTGCCCGTTGGGTGTATTCCAGGATGCGGTTTCATGGTTGAGCGGACGTCGCAAGAAGAAGAAATACCGTTTTTCCTATTCTTCCGCTCTCTCCTGGTTGCGCTATGGCGTTTTGGGACTGTTTGCGGTCGCTGTTATCGGGGGACTGGGTTCGCTGGTCGCATTGCTGGCTCCTTACAGCGCCTATGGACGCATGGTTTCCAATCTGCTCCAACCCGTCTATCTATGGGGAAACAACCTGCTTGCCTACTTTTCGGAAAGGGCGGACAATTACATGTTTTATCCCGTGGACGTATGGATGAGGGGACTGCCGACTATGCTGGCGGCTTTGGCAACCTTCATCTTGCTGGTGGTATTGGCATGGCGGAACGGACGAACCTATTGCAATACGATTTGCCCGGTGGGGACGCTGCTGGGGGTATTATCGAGGTACGCCCTGTTCCGTCCGGTGATAAACGCCGATAAATGCAATAAGTGCGGACTCTGCTCGCGCAAATGCAAAGCGTCCTGCATCGACTCCCGAAACCATGCCATTGATTACAGCCGGTGCGTTGCCTGTATGAACTGCCTGGAAACATGCAAGCGGAATGCCATCCGTTATGAAATATATAAAAAGAGTAAGGCTGATAAAGCAGAGCCTGATAAAGCAGCGGCCGATAAAGAACAGGTAAGTGCGGCGCAAATCAATGAGGCACGGCGTGCATTTCTTTCCGCGACTTCTTTAGTGGTAGCCACTACGGTGGTGAAAGCACAGGAAAAGAAAGTGGACGGCGGTTTGGCTATCCTTGAAGATAAAAAGATACCTGAACGCGCCATTCCTATCGTTCCGCCGGGAGCATTAAGCCTGCGTAATTTTACGAACCACTGTACCGGTTGCCAGTTATGCGTATCGGTTTGCCCGAGCCATGTATTACGCCCCTCCGGTTCGTTGATGACGCTGATGCAGCCGGAAATGTCTTACGAACGCGGCTACTGCCGGCCGGAATGCACCAAATGTTCGGAAGTCTGCCCTGCCGGAGCCATCCGCCTGATTACCCGTCCGGACAAGTCTTCCGTTCAGATTGGTCATGCCACTTGGATTAGGAAGAACTGCGTGCCGCTTACCGACGGCAAGGAATGCGACAATTGCGCCCGTCATTGTCCTACGAAAGCCATCGAGATGATACCTTCCAATCCCTTGGAACCGAACTCCATCAAGATTCCGGCCATCAATACGGAACGCTGCATCGGTTGCGGAGCTTGTGAGAATTTATGTCCGGCACGGCCCTTCAGCGCCATGTATGTGGAAGGCCACGCCATGCACCGTATAATTTAACATGAAACAGATTACAAGATGAAAGAAGAACATGGAAAAATCAATCGCAGGGATTTCCTGAAGATTGTAGGAATCACAACAGCCACGGCTACCGCTTCCATCTACGGTTGCAAACCGGGAAGCAAAGACGACCCCATTCCCACCGGGCAGATGACTTATCGCACCATGCCGACGAGCGGCGACAAAGTTTCCCTGCTCGGCTACGGTTGCATGCGCTGGCCGCTGCTGCCCTCTCCCGAAGGTCATGGAGACCTGATAGACCAGGATGCGGTCAATGAGTTGATAGACTATGCCATTGCGCATGGCGTGAATTATTTCGATACGTCGCCCGTGTACGTGCAGGGCTGGTCAGAGAAATCCACCGGTATCGCCTTGAAGCGGCATCCGCGCGACAAGTTTCTCATAGCTACCAAATTGTCGAATTTCTCCGATTATTCTCGTGAAAACTCCATCAAGATGTACGAGCAGTCTTTTGTCGATTTGCAGGTGGATTACATAGACTATTACCTGCTCCATTCCGTCGGCAATGGCGGTGCCGAGATGTTCGATGCCCGTTACATAGACAACGGTATGCTCGATTTCCTGCTCGAAGAACGTAAAGCCGGTCGCATCCGCCACCTGGGCTTTTCTTTTCACGGAGCAGTCGGACTGTTCGACCGCATGCTTGCCATGCACGATACCGTAAAATGGGATTTTGTACAGATTCAAATGAATTATGTGGACTGGCGGCATCCCAATGAAAGTTTCGGCATCAGCAATGTGAAAGCGGAGTATTTGTATACGGAGCTTGAAAAACGCGGCATCCCCGGCATGATCATGGAACCCCTGCTGGGCGGAAGGTTGTCGAATGTTCCCCAACAGATAGCGGTCCGCCTGAAGCAAAACCGCCCGGACAACAGCGTCGCTTCCTGGGCCTTCCGTTTCGCCGGAACCCCCAAAGGTATTTTGACCGTATTGAGCGGAATGACTTATATGGAACACCTGCAAGACAATCTCCGTACTTTTTCGCCCCTTGAACCCTTGACGCCGGAGGATTTGGATTTTCTGGAGGAAACCGCGCAGTTGATGCAGGAGTATCCTACCATTCCTTGCAATGATTGCAAATATTGTATGCCTTGTCCGTACGGACTGGATATTCCGGCTATTCTTATCCATTACAATAAATGTGTGAATGAAAATAACATTATGGATAGTCAGGGGGACGAGAAATACAAGCAGGCACGCCGGGAATTTCTTGTAGGATACGACCGGAGTGTGCCCAAACTCCGTCAGGCAAGCCACTGCATCGGATGCAAGCAATGTATTCCTCATTGTCCGCAAGGAATCGATATTCCCGGTGAACTGCACCGGATAGACGAGTATGTGGAAAAATTGAAGCAGGATACATTGTAGCGAGTGAATCGGATTTGTTGAACTAAAATTTAAAATAGTTATGATGCCATTATTTATAGGAGGTATCGGCATGCAGGAAGTGCTGCTGATCACATTGGTTGTATTGCTTTTTTTCGGAGGCAGAAAGATTCCGGAACTGATGAAGGGATTGGGCAAAGGGGTCCGTTCGTTCAAGGAAGGGATGAATAATATTGAAACGGAAATTCCGGAAACAGGGAAAAAGGAATAGCGATGGGGGCGGATGCAGACAAACAATCCTTTTGGGATCATCTGGATGTATTACGGGCGGTAATCGGAAAGATTGCCGTCGTAACCATCGTGTTCGGTGCGGCGGCTTTTTGTTTCAAAGAGGAGTTGTTTGCCGTGATCCTTGCTCCCAAGGAGGCCGGATTTATCACTTATCGTCTGTTGCACGCCTTCAGCGGATTGGTAACGAATGCCGAAACGCCTGATTTCTTCATACAATTGATTAATACGGGCTTAGCCGAACAATTCGTTATTCATATAAAAGCGGCTATTTGTGCCGGGTTTCTGTGTGCATCGCCCTACGTGCTTTATCAACTGTTCCGTTTCGTATCGCCGGCCTTGTATGCCAACGAACGGCGCTATATCGTGAGGGTAGTGGGAGCCGGTTATCTGTTGTTCGTGCTGGGGGTGCTTGTCAGTTACTATCTCATCTTCCCATTGACTTTCCGCTTTCTGGGGACTTATCAAGTGAGCGGCGAGGTGGCGAATATGATTACGTTGCAATCCTATATATCCACGTTGATGATGATGTCGATGGCCATGGGGATTGTTTTTGAAATACCGATACTTTCGTGGCTTTTCGCCAAGCTGGGATTTATCTCCGCAGCATTTATGCGCCGTTACCGCAAGCACGCAGTTGTGATTATCCTGATTGTTGCCGCTATCATTACACCGACATCGGATGTGTTTACGCTCTCGCTGGTAGCTTTGCCGATGTGGGTGCTTTATGAGGTGAGTATTGTGATTGTGAAACGCTCAAATAACTAATAAGATACAGATATGAACAAGGAAGAATTGATACGAACTGTATCGCAGGAAACCGACCGAATTATACCACAGGATAAGATACTTTTGCTCCTAAATAAAACCGTTGAGATTATCTCCCGAACACTGGCATTAGGTGAAGCTGTGAAATGGGCCGGTTTTGGTACGCTGGTCTTGAAAGAAAGCCCACCCAGACGGATATACTCTCCCAGTAAGAAAGAATTTATCGTGACGAAGGGAACAAAAAGTATTGTATTTAAGGAGTCCGGGAAAAGAAAGAAAAGATAAAATGAGATTATGATTAAGGAAAACCCAGTGTTTTGCGGCGCTGGGTTTTGTGGTTTAAAGAGGATTATATTGTGTGAGGGGCGATATAAAGATAGGTAATTCTGGAAACAAGGGAAGAAGTCATGCAAACGGGACTGGGCCCATTTGGGGTCCCAATCCCGTTTTATCTCTATCTACTTAATACGTTTATTTATCGTCCTTTTCATTGTTTTTTCAAAGACGCCATACTCAAACTCTGAATTTTCTTCTTGAGGGAAATCACAGTCTTTCGCAAAATTCAATTTTCTCTTTGTTAGGTCCTAAGACGGTGAAGAACCTTACTCCATTTTCCCAGAAAGGAAGTTTGTTCACCTGATTATCCAACAAATGAAAATTCTTTGCTTTCATAAGTTCGAACAAGGAGTCGATGTCTTTTACATCCAGTGCAATATGGTCAATAGCACCGGCTTGCATAGCAGCGGCATTGTTTTCGTAAGTTTCAATCATTAGATTGTGCATTTGCAAAAAAGCGACTGTTTCCTCTTGGTTGTTTGTCAGCAGAGCGACGTGAAATCCCAATTGTTCGTAGAAGGTAATTGTTTCCTTCATGTTGTTTGTCGGAATTCCTATATGCTGGATTCCGGTGCAGAAATCTTTTATGTCCATTGTTTTTCTATTTAATGATATTATTGTTTACATACATTCCGGGTCTTTGATGCGTGAGCCGAATAAGGCATAGTAGAGCATAACCAGTTCGCATACGATGGCGATAAACCAAGTCCACTGCCATGTCCCGCACGCATCGGCAAGCACTCCCTGCAATACGGGAAAGACCGCTCCCCCGAATACTCCCATCATAAAAACGCCGGATGCTTTGGAAGTGTATTTTTTCAATCCCTTTACAGCCAGTGTAAAGATGCAGCTCCACATGACCGAATGGCATAACCCGACAGATACCAGCACCCACAAATTGTTGGTAAGCATAGCTATCAGGATGAGTATCGTGGCGATAACAGTGGTAGCGGCAAGCAAACGCCGGGGAGAAATGTTGTTGAAGAAGCTGAATACGAGCCGTCCTACCATAAAACCTCCCCAGTACAGCGTAGCCAATAGAGCAGGAATACCTAAATCAAGTCCCCACAGTATCAAATGTTCTTTACCGAAAAAAGACAAGCCATGTCCGGATTCAATCAATTCCATAGCATACAGGTTGACGTTCACCCCAACGGCAACTTCCGTTCCCACATAAAAGAATATAGCCACTACTCCGAGCGTGAGATGACGGAACGACCAGATGCTTCGTTCCAGTTTCTCTCCGCTTTCAGCCCTTGTCCCCTTAATGTCGGGCAGATCGAGGCGTGAGGTTACCAAGGTGGTGGCGGCAATGCACAAGGCTATCAGTAGAAACGGAACCAGCAGTTGGTCTGCCGAAACCTTGTCAAGCGCTACTCCGGCAAAAATGACTCCCGTTACGAAGAAAGGCGCGATAGTCGTGCCGAAGGAGTTGACGGCACACACGATGTTCATGCGCTGTACGGGCTGTGTCCCCGGCAGCTCGTAGGCCGCCACATACGGATTGATTACCACTTGCAGCAGGGCGGCGGATGTCCCCATGAGGTAGGAACCCAACAGGAATATGAAATATCCGTAAGGTATTGCGTCGTAGAGAATCCGTATGCGGGCTTCGCCGTAATGCACTACAAACCACGATGAGAGGGAGTACATCAAGAGTCCAGCAACCATGACCGCCAAAGCACGCAGCAGCGTCTTTTTATAGCCGCAGGTGTTAATCCATTTTCCTCCCAATGAACTGTTCAGCAGATATCCGAGGAAGAAGAAGAACGATATAAGCGTTGTCAGGGTATTCTTCAACTCATCGGCATGGGAAAGGAAAGCAATCTTCAGAGGTCCCTGAAACTGTCCGTTGACAGTTGTCAGGAAACCTACGATAAAGTATATGAAAGTCAGAACCATGAACGGTCCCAGACTGTTTCTTTTTTGTGTATCCATGTGCATATAAAGGTCAGAACGTTGATTTATGACAATATGCTTTCAAGCACCGGCATGGCTCCGTGCTGTCTGATGGCGTCCACCATTTTCAGATACGGTTCTACAAATTCGCCGGCGGCTTTCAGCTCCGTGCTCCGGAAAGCCGACAGTGAGAGGAAATCAAGAGGGTCGTTGCTGTTTACCAGCGTTTCGTCCTGTGGAGTCATCCAGGGTTCCGCCACGTCGAACGCCGTGCCTTTGTCATCGGTTTTGTATTTCAGGTAATGGCGGTAAGCCGCTATCAGATAGGCTACACGTGTCAGGTCGGCATGGTCGCGTATCATCTGAATGAGGTTGGGCATGACATATACCGGAAATTTCGATATACCGTCGAAACAGAGACGCGCGATCTGGTCGCTGACCGAACGGTTGCCGAATCGTTCAATCAAGGTTTGCTTATAGAGGTCCAGGTCCGTGTTGCCCGGAGCAGGCACATAGGGGGTGATGTCCGTGTCCATAAACTCGCGGACAAAACAGGCGATACGTTCGTCGTGCATGGCATCGTCCACTTTTCGGTATCCGCTCAGGAAGGAAGGATAGGAAAGCAGCGTATGTGAGGCGTTGAGCAGGCTGAGTTTCATGTTTTCGTAAGCGGTCACGTCGTCGGTAAATTCCACTCCCACTTTCTCCCATGCAGGGCGTCCGGCGATGAAATCATCTTCAATGACCCATTGGATGAAGTCTTCACAATAGACGGGAGCTTCGTCGTCCGTTCCGTTTTTTGCATTTAGCCGGGCGATGTCGTCGGGGCGCGTTGCAGGAGTGATGCGGTCTACCATGCTGTTGGGGAAGGTGACATTTTCCTCCACCCATGCGGCAAGGTCGGCATCCTGCGCTTTGATGAAGGAGGTGAACGCCTTGCGTGCCGTATTTCCGTTATGTTGCAGGTTGTCGCAGGAAAGGATAGTCACCGGACCGTTCCCGGCGGCTTTTCTGGCGCGTAGTCCTTCGGCTATGAAACCGAAGGCTGTTTTCGGTACTTGGGGATGTGCAAGGTCATGTTTTACATTCTCATCATCGAGCATAAACTCTCCGGTGGCTTTTTCCATGTTGTAGCCGCCTTCGGTAATGGTGAGCGTAATGATACGGATATTTTTATCCGCTATTCCGGCGATTACGGCTTGGGGATTTTCCACTCCCCATATCAGTTCCACGAGTGAACCGATGCGGTAAGCCTCGTCTTTTCCGTCGCGTCCGCATACGGTCAGGGTATATTCGTTTCCCTGTTTCTTCAGCGCCTTGTACAGGGGTTCGTCTCCCGGTAACAGCATGGCTCCGCAGATTCCCCAATTTTGCTGGTCGGGATATTCGAGTAGCCGATTGGTGAAAAACTCTTCGTGTGCACGGTGAAAGTTGCCTACGCCGATGTGCAGGATACCCGGTTTCACTTGTTCACGATTGTAACTGTAAGAATTGACTTGTGCTTTCATGATTCTTTTTCTTTTTTAAGTTCGACATCATTTTGATGAAACAAAGGTAAAGTGCAGGCTATTAAAAATATACTCTTTTTCTTGCCTTTTCTCTGGGAACGATTGCGGGAACGTTCCCAAAATCTGCAAACGTTTCCAATGATTAGGATATATGGCCTCTAATCCTTATATTTGCAAGGACTTAAAGGAAGAATCCCATGAAACATGTAACCATAAAAGATATAGCGCGGCATTTATCAGTATCGGTATCGACTGTTTCCCGTGCGTTGGTAGACGATAAGAATATCCGCAAAGAAACCAAAGAGAAAGTATTGGAAGCTGCCAAGGCTTTAGGCTACAAACCGAATCCGGTGGCTACGAACCTGAAGTACGGGCATACCAATACGGTGGGTGTAATCGTGCCGGAAATGGTTACTCCTTTCGCTTCGCAGGTGATTAACGGAATCCAGAGCGTTCTTTATGCCAACGGAATAAAAGTGATTATCGCGGAATCGGGAGAAGATCCTGCCCGGGAGCTGGAGAACCTGCAACTGATGGAACGCTTCATGGTGGACGGCATCATTATCAGCCTTTGCAGTTATAAAAAGAATAAGGATGAATATCTTCGCCTGCAACAGGCGGAAATGCCCATGGTCTTTTACGACCGTATTCCGCACGGGCTTGAGGTGTCGCAAGTCATTGTAGATGATTACATGAAGACTTTTTTCCTGGTGGAGCATCTTATCAGGAGCGGCCGCAGGAATATAGTCCATATTCAAGGTCCCGACGACGTGTATAATTCTTTTGAGCGAGCCAAGGGGTATAAGGACGCGCTGTTGAAATTCCGTCTGCCGTTCGATGAAAATAGGCTGATAAAGGCCGGGCTTACCTTCGAGGACGGCAAAAATGCGGCGGATTTGCTGATACACCGCAATATATCTTTTGACGCCGTTTTTGCTTTTACAGATACACTGGCTATCGGAGCCATGAACCGCTTGCGCGAACTCGGCAAGAAAATCCCGGAAGAAGTGGCTGTCGCCAGCTTTTCCGGGACGGAACTTTCTACGATTGTTCATCCGAGGCTCACTACCGTGGAGCCGCCCCTGTTCCTGATGGGGAAAACGGCGGCGGAGCTGATTCTGGAAAAGATCAAGACTCCGTTGTCTCCCAACCGCTCGGTGGTGCTGAATGCGGAAATCAAGTTGCGCGAATCCACCGGCACAGATGCTCCGTCAGAATGACAACAACCGGATGTCTATCTGAAAGTATCCTTTGTTACTTTGCGGGTTCCACAAGGCAAGCGTAGTTATAGGAAAATCCCGATTGAATACAGTGAGACGGTAGGTTGTTGTCAGGCTTATGTGGACGATACCTGACGTGTTCCCGTAGAAATTCTCCTTAGTGTCATAGTTATTTATGTCTTTTCCGGGAGAGAAGGCAAAGGCGGCTCCGATGCCGGGAGCGACTTTCCAATGTTCGTTTTTCCAAACCGGATATTCTGCGTAAGTGAAAGTGGAATATCTGTTTCCGGCATTTAGCCCGTCTCTGTCCCTGCCGTACAAAATAGTGGACCAACTTACAAATAAGGGAAATTTTTCACTGACCGTGTACGAAGCGGTAGCATCGATAAAACGTCCGGTTTCTTTTGCCTTATAATTGAAAAATTCTTTATTGTTATAATCTGCCCCCGGAGAAAAGTTGTAGGTATCCCATACCGCCAGGCTGAAACGTTGCCAGGTATAAGAAAGGTAGTAATTGAATTCTTTGTAACTTCCGTTCATATTCATACCACCCCATATACCGGCACGAAAGTTTTCGCGCCGGTCCGTAACGGACAGATCGGTAGTAAGTACAAGTCCGTCGGTAACTTCCATTCCTCTCCATAAGTGCATATTCCGAAGATTTGCCACCATGTGCATTTGGGCGTCTGCTTTTCCATACATGCAGAAGAGTACAATCAGGCAAAACGATTTCTGCAAAACACGTATTTTTCTATTCTGTTTTATCACGGTATTAAAAAAGTTGGGGTTAAATTGGGTTATAAGATTCTATTTGTCAAGTTTTCAGGCAATTCCGGCATCGCCCCGTGCTGCGTACAGACATAGGCTGAAACATTTACGGCTAACTGATGCGCTTCGGGTACGGATTTTCCTTTTAAAATGGCAGCGATAAAGGCGGCAGTAAAGGAATCACCGGCGCCAACAGTGTCTGCAACTTCTACTACGGGCGTTTCAACGAAAGAAACATGGCCGGGGGTAAACACATAGCTTCCGTTAACGCCGCAAGTAAGAATGAGCATTTCCAGATTGTATTTGGCAAGCAGAATCCAGCATTTGTCCTGCAAATCGATGCCGGGATAACCGAACATGCGGCTTACGGTGACCAGTTCTTCATCGTTTATTTTCAGGATATTGCATCTGGTCATGGAGTTGCATAAGATTTCTTTGGTATAAAATCCTTGCCTTAAATTGATATCGAAGATTTTATACCGTCCTTTCGTGTCGGGCATGGCGTCGAGAAAGGCATTAATCGTTTCGCGCGAGATGATATTGCGCTGGGCCAGTGAGCCGTAACAAACCGCACTTGTTCGCTTGGCAAGTCGCTTCAGTTTGTCGGTGAAAGGAATATTGTCCCATGCTACATTTTCCTTGATGTCATAACAAGGTACTCCCACATTGTCCAGTTGTACCTGTACGATACCGGTGGGGTATTCTACTTTTTCTATCAAAGTATTCAGCCCTTTGTTCCGGAAGTTCTCCAGAATTTCATTTCCTAATTTGTCGTCGCCGATAGCACTGACCACCTGGCTTTGCAGACCAAATTGCGACACATGATAAGCAAAGTTAGCCGGAGCTCCCCCTATTTTTTTACCTTCGGGAAGTATGTCCCACAAAGCCTCGCCAATTCCTACTACGTAATTGTTTATTGTTCTCATGATATTTGAATAATTAAATGATTTATAGAGCAAAAGTAATGAGGTGAAAATGATGATGTACAAGGATGTAGCCTGCATTTTATTGGGAACGATTGCGGGAACGTTCCCAAAATCTGCAAACGTTTTCATGTTTGGAATAATACAGACGGAATGAGGAAGATAAAATGATTATATAGATTGTATCTCGAACGTTGACATAAGTGGGAGGCAATGAAACGGTCTGGATTTGATTCGCTGGTTCCAAAGGAAAAGTCACCCAGACGGATGTACTCTCCAAGCGGGAAAGAACATGTTTCAATAAAAAGAGTGGGAAGTATCGTATTTATGGAGTCGGAAAAAGAAAAGATAAAACGAGATTATGATTAAGGATAACCCAGTGTTTTGCGATGCTGGGTTTTGTCGTTTATAGGTGGCTGGGAATTACCACCTGTTGAAGATTGTAAACCGCTATTCTTTGATGTAAACTAATTGCATCAAGGAATGAAACTATTGTTGAGGCGTAAATATAAAGCGACGAATTATACGATTGGCGACTTATCGGTGGATGGACGTTTTTTCTGCCATACGATTGAAGATACAGTTCGAGAGTTGCCAGAGCAGTGCCCGGATACTCCGGCAGGACGACAATGCAGATGCCAGGGGAAAGTGTATGCCCGGACAGCTATTCCTGCGGGGACGTACCAAGTGACTATGAAATACAGCCCGAGATTTAAACGGGTGTTACCTTACTTGCATGATGTACCGCACTTTTTGGGGATATTGATTCATAGCGGTAATACAGAAGCGGATTCAGCCGGATGTATCATCGTGGGACGGAATACGGTGAAGGGTAAGGTTACGGAATCGCGTAAAACGCTGGAGGCACTGATTGCCTTGCTTGGTAAAGAAAAGTCGGTTGAAATTGAAATCGTATAGGGATGGCACAGCGAAAGTTGAAGGCGCCTGAAAACCTGAAGATTGATTTCTGTCCCTCTCCCAAACAATACGAATTATGGAAATTACTTCAACCGGAATGTCCATTGTGTGGGGGTGAGGTGGAACAGATGCTTATCGGTTATGACGCCAATCATAATCCCCGCTATAAGCCTTATTGTACACGATGTAAGAATGAGAATATCCCGCAAATGGTGCTCGGAGGCGGAGCTGCGGGCGGTGGTAAGTCGTACGTTTCGAGTGTCTGGCTGGTGAGTAGTTGTATCCGTTTTGCGGATATTCGTGCCGTGGTAGCCCGAAAGACGCTAAAATCACTGAAAGAGTCGACATGGAATACGATCCGGATGGTGATTAAGCAATGGGGACTTGTGGAAGATGAGCACTATCATATCAATAATGTGGCCGGAACGCTGAGGTTTTGGAACGATTCGGTAATTATCATGCTGGACCTTGCCGACCAGCCTTCTGACCCGAACTTTGAAAGATTCGGGTCGATGGAAGCAACGATTGCTGCTTGTGATGAGGTGTCGGAAGTGAGCCAGCGTGCTATCGAGGTACTGTTTTCCCGTCTGCGGTGGAAAACGCACGAAACGTTCAAAGTATCGAAGATGTTGTTGACTACGAACCCGACGACCAATTGGATCAGAGGACGGTTTGTGCAAGATGAGAACGGCGACCGGGTTAGATGCCGTGAGGGTGAAGCGTATGTGCCTTTCTCGGTGTTTGATAATCCTAATATCGCTTTCCGGCAGACTTATGAGTCGGCACTGAATAAAATCAGCGATCAGGCTACGAAAGAACGATTGCTATACGGGAACTGGGACTTCGTGGAAGCGAACGATATGGCAATCTATAACCGGTTTGACGGCGCCGTCCATTTGGTTACGGGATTGAAAGAACAGGTATATGATCCGACACGTCCCATTATTTTGGTTTGGGATTTCAACGTAGCTCCGCACATGAGTGTCCTGCTGGCACAAATCGACTATGAAAAGAAGAAAGTATATATCCTCGAAGAAGTGCTCGGTAAAGCGTCGGAGAAAGAAAATAATACACCGGCTCTGGCAAGGCGCATCCGAAAGAAACTGCTGATGGACAAACAGACCGGAGGTGTGGATGTAACAGGCGATCCTGCCGGATTACAGCGTTCAACGGCTTCGGAGGACGGGATTAACAATTATACGGTGATTACAGATACGCTCGGTCAGGGCGTTCTGCGCCCACGTCTCAAATTACTGAAGAAACAGCCTCCCCAGGTGACGAGATGCGAGTTTGCCAACGAGGTGTTGAGTGGCTACAACGGTTGGGAGTTGCGCATCGATCTGCGTTGCCGCAAACTCACCGAAGACCTGATCTACCAACTCAAGAACGAAGATGGGACCAAGAATAAGCAAAAGGTCACCGATTCCAAAACGGGCGTCAAATATGAGAAGTACGGTCATCTTTCGGATTGCCTGGACTATCTGCTGTGTTATTACCTGCGGGAAAGCTGGCAGCAATATAAAAGCGGGAATGCGGGAAATTATCAAGTGGTATCGACTGCGGTACTCAATGAAGGATTTAACTATTAGAGCGTATGTATAAAAGATTTCTGAATGATTCGGACTATCTGGGAATCATCACCCCGGAAGCACTTGCACAAATCACCCGTGGAAACGATGAACGTTTTGCCCAGGCTGAAGAATCGGCTGAAATGTCGATTGTAGAGTATTTGTCAGAGAATTACGAGATAGAACAGGAACTCAATAAAGGGAAATACATCGCCGGGTATGACCGACGGATTACTTTCCCCGTGGGAGCGCATATTTATTTTGAGGGAAACATTTGCGAGGTGATCCGTTCGATCAGCGGCTATAAAGCACCGGCAGGTGTGACTTATTGGGAGGAATATACGGATACGGTTCCCAGTACGGGCGATATACAGCGATACTCGCAATTCGGTACTTACTACCCGAAAGACATTGTGCTTTACAATGACATACTGTATATCTGTACGGGAGAGAACGGATATAAATTCGGGAATATCCGCATACCGATGGTGGTGGGTTGGCTGGAAGCCGCATATACTTCCTGGCAACCGGTGGATTATGCGCAATGGGATGTAGTCATATTTGAAGATGTGTTTTACACGCTGGTGACAACCGAGGGATTTGACAATAATGCCACGCCTCTGGACGCTGACTGTTGGGGAGCTATTGCCGAGTATGATCCGGCTTATAATGACTATGAGTTCTCGGAGCATGAATATGTCGTATATGACGGACGGGTGTTTTATCCCGGTACGGACGTGAATGCCGATGTACCTGTTTTGGGGGTGAATCTTTCACCGCATGATCCAAGAAATTATAATTTAAAGAAGCACATGGTACGGTTAGCTATCTACGAGTTGACAAAACTGATTGCACCGAACAATGTGAGTGTGGTGCGGCTAAGGGATTACGAAGATTCGATGAAGTGGCTGAACGATGCTTCAAAGTTACGGCTTAATCCCCAGATTCCCCGGAAGATTGCAGAAGACCGTAAACCAGTGACGGACTGGCAGCTCTCGACATTCCAGACGGATTATGATCCTTATAAGAACCCGTGGCTGACGTGAGTCGCGGGTGTGTTTTTGGTCTGTGTTAGGGTTTATTTTTAACGATAATTATAATAAGGTCATTTTGAATTGTTTATGAGGAGAACGTGAGGTTGCAAAAACTGTTTGAAGTGTCAGCGCAGAATAGGAAAAAGGTTGATAATCGGGCTGTTATTGCTAAAAAATAAGGTATATTTGCGGAATTAATTATATAGTGTGTATGACAAAAGCGGATATTGTTAAGGAGATTGCCCAGAAAACGGGCATTGAGAAAACAGTTGTTATGACTGTTGTGGAATCGTTTATGGAGAATGTAAAAGATTCGATGATTAAAGGGGATGAGGTTTTCCTGCGTGGCTTCGGGAGTTTTATTATTAAGAAACGGGCAGCCAAGGTGGCCCGGAATATTTCGAAGAATACAACGATCACGATACCGGAACATGTGGTTCCGGCATTTAAACCGTCCAAGACTTTTCTGGAAGCGGTGAAGGAGACAAAATAAACTGACCTTAATCAAGAGATGACCCTGGAATTTCCGGATTCCGGGTTTTTTCGTTTTTAGAGGAGCCGGTTGGTTGTTCGGGCGTGCAAATGACAGTTGTGTCGGAGAAGGTGATTTCGGCAGCTTCGTCAGGAGCGAAAAGTCCTTCGGTTATGAGTTGTTGCATGATGTCGCGGGCTTGTTGTTGGCGCTCTTTAGCAGGAGCAGACCCGGAAACGGATGATTTCTGTCTATTTTTCATTGTCTGAGTTTTTTTCGGCTGCTGCCCCTGCAAAACCGTTATGTATATATACGAAAAGCGTGGGACATTACACTTGTCGCAACACAGGCTCTGGTAAACCTTCTCCCGCAACAGATAATGCCCACGCAGAACGTGGGCGTTTATCTATTTGCTTTGCGGGATTTCGAAATTTACCAGACTTCGTGTTGCAAGGCAAAAGCTAAACGCTTTCTAATATTTTTATTTCCGATGACAAAGATAGCGATTATTTGCCATGTTTGCATAAATTAGCCACAAGAACTTCTGAAAATGCCTCATTTATCGGCTTTTAGGAGTTGTTTTCCATTCCCTGATAACTATATATACATCAGGTTAATCAGCCTGCTAACTTAATGTAGTATCTTTGTGGGGTAATTTTTCAATGAATGACAAATATGCAAGATATAATAAATGGACGTTGCGGTTGGTGCGGAACCGACGAATTGTATGTGAGATACCATGACCAAGAGTGGGGAAAACCAGTGACTGACGACAAGAGGTTGTTTGAGTTTCTCGTGTTGGAAAGTGCTCAGGCTGGCTTGAGCTGGATCACTATCCTTCGAAAGCGTGAAGGTTACCGCAAAGCCTTTTGTGATTTCAACGCTGAGTTAGTGGCACAAATGACCGAAGAGGATGTGGAACGACTGATGAAATATGACGGCATCGTGAAGAACCGTTTGAAAATCCAATCGGCAGTCACGAATGCCAGGTTATTTCTTTCCGTCCAAAAGGAGTTCGGTAGTTTCTATAATTATACGTTATCTTTCTTTCCTGACCGGAAACCGATTATCAACAGCTTTCTGTCATTAAGTGAAATCCCCGTTTCATCTCCTGAGTCCGATGCGATGAGTAAGGATATGAAAAAACGAGGATTCAAGTTTTTCGGACCTACTATTTGTTATGCCCACTTGCAAGCCTCTGGATTTATCAACGACCATTTAGCAGACTGCATCTGCCGGAAAGGTAAATAGCGTAAGGTTTCATTCTATTGTACTTTATATAATGCAAGAAGCTACTGGAAAAATTCCGACAGTCTGAGTTTTTAACATTGATTGTCAGCAGGTTGTGGTTATATTAAAGCCTATAGACACAGAAGAGCGGAGACTGGTGGAAAAATTAGGAATAAAGTACTAAAAGCCAATAAATTCGCGTCTGGGTAATTCGCTTAGCGCTTTTATATGGATTTTTTATTGGTAAGTTTATAGCAAGCCCCTCACTATGTTATGAAGGGCTTGCATATTTGAAGTATATCAGATAGCATCTTTCCCCCAACTACCGAATTTGGCGTTCATCCGGGTAAGTAGTTTTTCTTTTTTGGTGTTTTTGTAGTAATGTTTCTCGATGATCCGGGCACTGTTACCAGCCATTTCAGCCACATGAAGGAGGGAATTACCGTCGTCCAACATGTCGGTGATGAAGGTTCCACGGGCAGTGTACCAGGTCATCTTTTCCTCGATACCGAGAATGGCACAAACTTTATCCAAGGTTTTACTAACTTTATCAGAAAAGTTGTTTCGTTTGCGCATTTTCTGGAGGTCGGTTTTCTGTTTTTCTGTATAAACCGGAAAAACGTAGTTGTCGATTCCCGTACCTCTGTATTTTTCCAGAATATCGCGGATTTTGCCGATGATAAGCGGTTTTGCCAGCTTGGGGAATTTGGTGCGCTCATAGATGATTTGCTGTTCTTTTTCGTTGATTAAATCCCATGTAAGGTTGATGGCATCGACATTGGCCATACCGCCTGCATAGAAGCTGAACAAGAACATATCAAGATGGAGCTGTTCGCGGTCGTCAAAGAGGCTGCGGTCTATATATTCCATACGACGGATGATGTTAGCGTTGACAGCCTTGGATTCGAACTGTCCCCATGCCATTTTTTCACGAACGGCAGCGAAGATTTCGGGATTTGCTCCATACATTTCTTCTTTGGCTGCATATTTCACGAGGGCACGGAATGAACGAAGCCGCTGTCGTAGTCCGGCTTTGTTTCCATTTTCGATACCTTTCTTTTCGAGGTAGAGGGTGTAATCCAACAAGAATTGCTGGGTGATGTCGGTGAAATGATACCGGGATAAAGGAGTGTTGTACTTGTTCTGCGTGAATTCCTTCAAGGAGTTGAGAAAGCCCTTGTAGTTTTTTGCCGTCCCTTCGCTTTTAACGATTTTGCCATTTTTGAATTTCTCGAAGTTTTTGAAAAATTCTATCCGGGCTTCAATCAACTGAAGAACGGTGAGGACTTTTGTTTCAGGCTTTTTTTCTTCTTCTTTCTTGAAGCAATCGGCCCACTGAAGCGCAGAGAAGTTGTGACCTTCTTTGATCCACTGTTCAGCTACGCTGAGGTATTTTTCTTTTAGGTCAAGCAGCAACTGGTTTTTCTTGACGTATTCGCTCGCAGTGGATTTGAAACTTTGGGATTCGACATCCCAATTTTTGTATGCGCCGGAAATGTTTACGATTCTCGGAACTCGGTTGTAACCAGTTTTGTAGAAAATCATTTCCAACTTGACCATCTTAGGGTCCTGCGGGTCTTTGTGCCCCTTGAATGTAATTGTTGTAACCATAACACGTTAATTGGCTTTTAATGGCTCAGATATTCCTGTTGTGAGACCTACATGGAAGTCTACATAAGAATAGAGGTATCTTGCCATTTTCAGGTGTAAGGGAATAAATCCCTTACCCTAAAAACCAATTAACGTGTTGATGTTCAAAGGAGTACCGTAAAGGCTACTTTTTCGGTGAAAAAATAAAGTTGTCTATTAAGTTAGGTGTCCTTTTTCTGTTTTACACTTTACAAATTCTATGACATTATGGATAAATCTAAAATTGAAAATGCTATCAATCATATCACCTCTTTACAAGAGAAATTATGCTACTGTGAGAACAATCTGCAATATATCAAACGCTTGCAAGCACTTAAATATTGGCTGCACAAGTTTGATTCATTTTTGGATAGGAACAGCAGACAGCATGGTGAATATGCAGCAGTTTACGAAAGCTACTTCCATACTTGCTGTGGGTTCTCATTCTATGATAGAGTATGCAATTCAATTCTTGTTTATGAATATGGCGATAGACCATTTTAATACTTGATATTATGGATATAGATTATACTGTTGGAGAAGTGGAACTAACTTACAAATCCACTTCAAAAAGCCGGAGCAAAATATATAGTTCGGAAGACGCTTATAAATACTTGCTTCCTACATATAAGGAGGGTACAATCTGTTACAAAGAATATTTCAAAGTTCTGTTCCTAAACCAATCCAACCAAGTTTTAGGCTACACTCTTATATCAGAGGGTGGAATTACTGAAACTTGTGCTGATGTGAGAATTATTCTACAAGCTGCATTACTCACCAACTCAGTAGCCATTATTCTTGCACATAATCACCCAAGTGGTAGCATGAAACCAAGTAGACAGGATATGGAAATTACTAAGCAGGTCAAAGAAGCTGCAAGACTTATGAGGATTACAGTAACAGACCACCTCATATTAACGGATGCAGGATATTACAGCTTCGCAGACGAAGGACAGTTATAGCGTATCATCTTAAAAGGACATTCAATTTTTAAGTTGGGTGTCCTTACTTACATAAGCTGAACGAACATTCAGCACTTGTAACCAACTATTAATAATTGTGAATTATGAAGACATATATAGCATATCTAAGGCAATCCACCATGAAACAGCAAATATCGGGTCTTGGTGTAGAAGCACAACGAGAGATTATACACAACCATGTGAAAAACAAGCCTATACTTGCTGAATACATTGAAACGGAGAGTGGGAAGAAATCTAACAGACCTCAACTTCTTGCAGCTTTAGCGATGTGCAGGAAAACTAACTCTATTCTGATTGTAGCTAAATTGGATAGGTTGTCAAGGAATGTAGCGTTTACTTCCAAGCTGTTGGAGAGTGATGTTGAGATTGTCTTTTGTGACTTTCCACAAGCTAACAGACTAATTCTGCATATCATCAGTAGCATAGCCGAATATGAAGCAGGACTAATCAGTCAGAGAACCAAACAATCACTTCAAGCCAAGAAAGCAAGGGGTGTGCAGCTTGGTAAAGCGGAGAATTTGATGAATAAATTTGAACAAGCTGTTCAACATAGTATCGTTACCAACAAGGCTAAAGCGGATAACAATCCAAATAACATGAGAGCGATAGCACTGTTACGGTCGCTGTCAATGCAAGGCAAATCATTATCCGAAATGACTTGTCTGTTGAATGAGCAAGGCTTTGTTACATCTAAGGGATGCAAGTTTCAAATTACACAAGTCAAGAGGTTACTTGTCAGAGCAGGGTTGATGTCGTGAAATCACTTTGAAAGGCAGGACAAATTTAGAGCAAGGGCAGTTTTATATACCCCAATCCGAATTTGTCCTACCTAAAAATCAGCCGGAACAATAAACTTTAACTCTACAACCTATTCAGAGTATGTTTGAGGGCATAGAATTTACTATTAATCCACACTTCATACCTAATGATTTAAAACCTTTCATTATCTTTGCATCAATTCCAATGAACTAATGCGTTAGGGAGTTGGAAGGACATATTTAACGAAAGGTGTTATTGAAATTATCTTCCATTCTCAAATCTCGCAAATTTGACAACGGTACGAAGATGATAGCAGTAGCACCACATCATTTGATATATACCTACCTTATATATTCCTATAAGGCTTTAGATATTGTCGAATTGGTGTGGGCTGCTGTTTTATCCGTACCAAAGGCAATGCGAGAGCCAGAGAATGAGATAAGACAGTATGTTCCCACACCTTTTTATTTATGGCTCATTGTAGGGAGCAGGTGAGCATAAAGGTGCAAATATGAAAACCTACTTACTGGATATTCTTAATAGATATAAGAAATTTAGCGAGAGTTTAGATGTAGAAGCCATTCTTTGCTCTAAATCGTGGTCTGTTTTCAATGACTCCGGTTGCAAAGAGATATACTTATTTCAGCATGACGGTAGTCTGATAATCTCTGTAAGTGGAGAAGTAACTAATGCTACATGGAAATATATTCCAGTAAACCAATCTATTTTAATCAGCACAAAGAGTGCTTCGTATATGTTGCATCCTGCGTTTGTTGATGATATAATTTTTGCTTTGCAGTTAGACGGAACAAATCAATATTCTTTTATGATTGATGAATTGCAAAGAGATACATTCGCTCCCAAAAGTTTATCAGATATTGAGAAGTACTTTATCAGAAGAAAACAACTTGAACTTGAAAAGGAAAAACAACTATTAGCACAACGTGCCCATGATAAAATTGTTGCACGTGAGCGACAAGAACAACAGAAAATACAAGAAGAGGAAGAGGCTTTAATAGAAGAAGCTCTAATAGAAAGTAAGCTTTATCAAACAGTTCTTTCTATTGCATGGATACAGATGTTTCTAATTCCTATCATTCTAATTCCATGCTACTTGTTTTCTGACGAATTTAATAACAATGGTTGGAAAGACAGAATAAGTCTTATTATGGTTCTTGCCTTTTTAGGAGTACTCTTGTTCGTTATTATTAGTTTTTTTATTCTTGACCCGATTAAAAACAGAATCATAAAACGAATTAAAGAAAACAATATCCATAATTTTTAATTTGATAGCTAATTTGATATGAAAACATTGAGATTATTAACAACTTCATTATTGATTGCTGTGTGCGCAGGATTTAGTTCTTGTGGCGATGAGGAATTGGAAGAATTTCAACTGGACGAAATGTACAGCACTGGAGATTCATTTTCTACTTACGGATTGAATATAAAAGACTATGAATGCAGAGGGTCTTTTTATTTTGGGAATATAAACCATTTCTCTGGCTTAAAGAATAATCACCTATGGATTAGCTCTTATGATAGGACTACCAAAGAGAAACTTTGGGAATGGACTGATAGTAGAACTTTTGACAAGAAACGTACAGTTCATGTTGGATATGGAGAATATAAGGATATTGAAATATCAAGCATTACCACCTATGGAGCTTGCGCCAAGAACAATATATTTGTTGCAAGCGTTGGCTACGGTGGTGAATCATACGGAGAATATAATATATTGTTTAAGACTGCAACGGGTAATCTCAAAGAGATAAGAAATGAATATCCAGCGTATATTACTGATTGGTACAAAGAATCTGTGTTCGTTGGGAATTGTTGCTATAATGATTTGGGAGATACGATATATGTTAGTCAAGTAAATAATGGTGCAGTGAGCGGAACACCTATTTCTTATGAAGAAACGATTATAGTTAGTGATTATCAACAGCAACTCACTGCATCGAGAATTAATTATAAAACATATAAAAGTGTTTGGAATACGGAGTATAGACTTCCGTTTGAAATTTTTCCTGACACAAAGAAGGAGTATGTTTTACTTGACAATTCCACCAATATATGGAAGTACAAATTAGACCTCTTATATTATGACGGAACGAAGAAAGATTATACATTTTATCTAAATATTGAGAACGGCACAATCTCTGAAACCCAAAATGTTTCTCCCATTGTTGGTAGTTGGGTTTATATCACAGATGAAGGATATAAAGAGATTATCACTTTTTACAGTGATAACACTGGTCGTTGGGAGTCAGTGAATATACATGACAACACTTTCAATTTAGACCCATTTACTTATACAATGGATGATAAGGAGGATAAGTTTATTATTGATTTTGGAGATAATTCACCCGAAACGTACTATTATAACATATCTGACAATAAGATGAAATTGATGTACGAGGACGGACATGTAGAACTTTATACCAAACAATAAAATTAACAGAACCACTACTATAAGGTACTATCGGAAATTTAAAATCCTTTAGTACCTTTTTTAGTGAAAGTTAGTTTTATAGACCCCAATTCAAAAAAGTACTATGCTTACTTTGAATAACTATATAGATATTTGAAACTTCATTTTATAATTGCTATTTTTGCAATGCAGGTTTATTCTGCAAAAGAGATTATTAAATTATTGTCAAACACTTCTTGTTTTGCCTCTAAGTTAAACCAAGAGTTAAACCGCTTCATTTAAGCGAAAAGTAGATATAAGCTAATCAATTTAATGCCAGTTATTTAATAATGATATTAATAAGGTTAGCGCACCTGCTTTGGGAGCAGGGGGTCGTGGGTTCGAATCCCGCTACCCC